>WNFA01000063.1_pt1 | contig 82862 bp, 80 predicted proteins | sample 5400481 | NCBI WGS metagenome assembly WNFA01 (sample SAMN13153340, study PRJNA577476) | soil metagenome | isolation source: 120 cm saprolite under Douglas fir tree site 2 hole 1 replicate 2 | place: USA:California | collected 2015-04-18 | reverse complement strand
CCTCGGGCAAGCGCGACACCCACATTCCGCACGACGTCCGCATCTACGAGTTCTCGAGCACCCAGCATGGCGGCTTCTCGCCGGTGGCAGCGCTGCCGAATTCGACCGGCATCTGCGAGCAGCTGCCCAACGCGAACCCCTACGTCTACAACATAAGGGCGCTGCTCGTGGCGCTCATCGATTGGGTCGGCGAGGGCAGGGAGCCGCCCGACAGCCGCTACTCGCGGCTCGACCATGGCAGTCTGGTCGCGCCCGAGCACGTCAACTTCCCGAGCATCCCCCACGTCACCGGGCCGGCGGGCATCTTCAACACGCGCATCGCGTTCGAGCGTGGCCGGCAATATGACGCCGACGACGTCTCCGGCATCATCGCGGTCGAGCCGCCGGTCGCCATCGCTCAGTACGCGTCGCTCGCGCCGCAGGTCGATGCCGACGGCAACGACATCGACGGGCTGCGCTCGCACATCCTGCAGGCGCCGCTCGGCACCTACACGGGGTGGAACGTGCGGCGGACCGGCTTCAGCCAGGGCGATGCCTGCGATCTGACGGGCGGTTATGTGCCGTTCACGGTGACCAAGACGCAGCGCATGGCGAGCAGCGATCCCCGCCTCTCGCTCGAGGAGCGCTACGGCAGCAAGGCAAATTACGTGAAGGCGGTGACCGCCGCCGTGAACGGCCTGGTGAGCCAGCGGCTCATGCTGGCGTCGGATGCTTCCGGCGCGATCAGCAACGCCGCTGCCTGGTTCGACCAAGCCTCCGGCGGGCTGTTGCCGTAAGGCGGCGACCGCGCTGGAGAAGCCTCTGTCCAAAGCTGGCGCCCCCGTCGACCAGGACGGGGGCGATTTCTCGACCTTGCGCGGAGTAAAGCTCCGCTGGTCATGGCGCTCTTGTGTTCGCGCATCAGTCGCGCCTGAAGCTCGGCTGGTGCGCTGTGTGGTGCGAATCCGCTCCACTCGACGACCGAAATGGTCCACTCGGAGAAGGATGTGTAGGTTTCACGTGGCACATTCGGGCTCGGCCCGCGTCGGGCGCCGATGGCGGCCCGCGGATTTGCGCGGGCTTGCCGCCGCCGGATCGCGCGGATAGTCGGGCGCGGCCGGTCAAGAGCGCGCATCGACGCGTTTCCGGCCGTCGCCAACCTGTAGAAGTGTATAGCTGTCGGGCCGTGGCCCGGCGCCCTGCGGGTCGAGGGCTAGGGCGGCCAGGGAAATCTCAGCCTACGCGCTTCAGCTTCACCGCCGTTCCGTAGGCGACGATTTCGGTGATGCCTTGGGCGATCTCGCCGCTGTCGAAGCGCATCATGACGATGGCGTCGGCGCCTTCGAGCTGCGCCTCGGCGACCATGCGGTCGATGGCGTGCTGGCGCGCCGTCTGCAGCATCTCCGTGTATTGATGGATCTCGCCGCCGATGATGGTCTTGAGCCCGGCCAGCATATTGCCGACGAGGCCACGGCTGCGCACGGCGATGCCGAAGACCTCGCCCAGCGTCTCCTGCACCTCGTGGCCGGCGACGCGCTCCGTCGTAGCGATCAGCATGCTCATTTGAGTCCCCCAGCTGGGCAGCCTTGTGGCGGCCCGCGGCAGAGACTAGGGCAGCATCGTTGCCAACTCCTTGCCGCCCTTGGCGGCAGACGCGCCGTCATCCAATATTCTGCTTATGGCCGGTGACGACGACCGCAAGGAGCAGCTGCCCGCCGCGCGCAAGGCGGCGGAAATCGAGGCTTTCCTGCGGGAGGTCAAGGCCATGCCGGCGATACGGCCGGCTTCCGGCCGCGGCCGGCTCATCTTCGCGCTCGACGCCACGGCAAGCCGCGCCCCCACCTGGGACCGCGCCGCCAGGCTCCAAGGCGAGATGTTCGAGGCCGCGGCGGCGCTGGGCGGACTCGAGGTGCAGCTCGTCTTCTACCGCGGCTTCGACGAATGCAAGGCGAGCCGCTGGCTCGGGGCGGCGTCGGAGCTGCATCGCCTCATGAGCGGCGTCTCCTGCGTCGGCGGCGAGACGCAGATCGGCCGAGTCCTCGGCCATGCCGCCAAGGAGGCGCGCGCCGGCAAGGTCAACGCGCTCGTCTTCGTCGGCGATGCCATGGAGGAGAAGGCCGGCGAACTCTGTCGGCTAGCGGGCGAGCTCGGCCTGCTCGGCGCGCCGCTTTTCATCTTCCATGAGGGGCGCGACCCGGTCGCCGCCGGCGCCTTCCGGGAGATGGCGCGGTTGTCGCGCGGCGCCTATTGTCCCTTCGATGCCGGCAGCGCCGAACAATTGCGCCAGCTCCTGGGCGCGGTCGCCGCCTATGCCGCGGGCGGGCCGGCCGCCCTCGCCGATTACGGCGAGCGCACCGGCGGCGCGGCGCTGCGGCTCGCCGGACAGGTGGGCGAGCCCAAGAGATAGCGAGGGGCCATGATCTATCTCGGCCTCGGCGTGGTGGTACTCATTCTCGTGCTGGGCCTGTCGCGCGTTTTCGTCGCGGCCGATCCGGCCGCGCTGGCGCGGCGGTTGGGCAGGTTTGTCGGCGCCATCCAGCGCCGCCGGCAAGCGGCCAGAGATCGTCCGCCGCGCCGCTCGTCCGAGGTGGAGACCGAATACATCCGCATGCGCCTCGACCATGACAGCGGCACCATGTCCGGCATGGTCCGCCGCGGGCCTTTCCAGGGCCGCCGGCTGGACGAGCTGACGCGGGCGGAACTTCTGGTGCTGTGGCGTCAATGTCGGGTGGACGACGAGCCGGGAGCCAACCTGCTCGAAGCCTATCTCGACCGCCTGATGCCGGAGTGGCGGGTCGAGGCGCAGCGCGCCGGCTCCGGCACTGGCGGCGGCAAAGCCGGCCCGCGCACGGCGGATACCATGACCCGGGCGGAGGCCTATGAAGTGCTCGGCCTGTCCTGGGGGGCTGGCGAATCGGAGATTCGCGAGGCGCATCGCCGGCTGATGCTGAAGCTGCATCCGGACCACGGCGGTTCGACCTATCTCGCGGCAAAGCTCAACCGGGCGCGCGAAGTCCTGCTCGCAGGTTGAGGCGACTGGCGGGGGCAGGGCCAAAGGATTATAAACCACTTATATAATCCCGGGCGGATAGCATCCGCGCAGTTCGCGTGGCGAGGGAACAACGAGCCCCGCCCTTCCGTTATCTGCGTACCGCCGTCACTGACAGCAGAGACCGTTCTTCATGGCACAGCGCATTCGCAAGGCCGTCTTCCCTGTCGGGGGATTGGGCACGCGGTTCCTCCCGGCCACCAAGGCCATGCCGAAGGAGATGCTGCCCGTCGTCGACAAGCCGCTCATCCAATACGCGGTCGAGGAGGCGCAGCACGCCGGCATCGAGGAGTTCATCTTCGTCACCGGGCGGTCCAAGACAGCGATCGAGGATCATTTCGACCATTCCTACGAGCTCGAGACCACGCTCAAGGAACGCGGCAAGAACGCCCAGGTCATCGCCGTCAACTCCTGGATGCCGCGTCCCGGCCAAGTCGCCTATACGCGCCAGCAAGTACCGCTCGGCCTCGGCCATGCCGTGTGGTGCGCGCGCAACCTGGTGGGCGATGAGCCCTTTGCGGTGCTGCTCGCCGACGACCTTATCCTCGCCGACAAGCCCTGCCTGACGCAGATGGTCGAGGCGCATGACGAGACCGACGGCAATGTCGTCGCGGTGATGGAAGTGGCGCGCGAGCATACCAACCGCTACGGCATCCTCGACATCGAGCAGGATGACGGCCGCCTCGTGAAGATGCGCGGGGTCGTCGAGAAGCCGGAGCCCGCCAAGGCGCCGTCCAACCTCAGCATTATCGGTCGCTACATCCTGCAGCCCGAGGTGTTCGATCACCTCGCGCGCATCGGCCGCGGCGCCGGCAACGAGATCCAGCTCACCGACGCCCTCGCCGAGCTCATCCGCGGCAACAAGCCGTTCCACGGCCTGCGCTTCGCCGGCCGGCGCTTCGACTGCGGCGACAAGGTCGGCTTCCTGCAGGCCAACATCGCCTTCGCCCTGTCCCGGCCGGACATGAGTGAGGCGGTCAAGCAGATCCTCAGCGAATATTGCTGAAGCGGAGAGGAGGGGAGCCCATGAGCGACGGCGGCGCCGGACGCGGCCACGTCTTCAACCCCACCATCCTGCGCGAATACGATGTCCGCGGCGTGGTCGGCGACACGCTGGGCGAGGCGGATGCGGTCGCGCTCGGTCGCGCTTTTGCCGCCGTCGTCGCCGAGAAGGGCGGCAAGCGTATCGCCATCGGGCGCGACGGCAGGCTGAGCTCGCCGTCGCTCGAGGCGGCACTGGTCGACGGGGTCACCGGCAGCGGCATCGACGTGGTACGCATCGGGCTCGGGCCGACGCCGATGCTCTATTTCGCCGTCAACACCCTCGATGTCGATGGCGGCATCATGGTGACCGGATCGCACAACCCCGCCAACTACAACGGCTTCAAGCTGATGCTCGGCAAGAAGTCGTTCTTCGGCCAGGACATCCAGCGCCTGGGCCGCCTCGCCGCGGAGGCGCCGCGCCCGGCCGCGCGCGCCGGTCAGGTTGCCGAGAAGGCGCTGGACGCGGCCTATATCGCGCGGATCGTCGCCGATTACGACGGAACGCGGCCGCTGCATGTCGTTTGGGATGCCGGCAACGGCGCCACCGGCGAGGTGCTGCAGCGTCTCGTGCAAAAGCTGCCCGGCAAGCATGTGCTGCTCAACGAGCGCATCGACGGCCGCTTTCCCGCGCACCATCCCGACCCGACCGAGGCGAAAAACCTCGTCCAGCTGCAGCAGGCGGTGGCGGACAATCGCGCCGATCTCGGCATCGCCTTCGACGGCGACGGCGACCGTATCGGCGTCGTCGACGGCAAGGGGCGCATCCTGTGGGGCGACCAGTTCATGGTCGTGCTGGCCGGCGACGTGATTCGCGCGCGGCCCGGCGCCACGATCATCGCTGACGTCAAGGCGAGCCAAGTGCTGTTCGACGAGGTCGCGCGCATGGGCGGCACGCCGCTGATGTGGCGCACGGGGCATTCGCTGATCAAGACCAAGATGGCCGAGATCGGCGCGCCGCTCGCCGGCGAGATGAGCGGCCACATCTTCTATGCCGACCGCTATTACGGCTATGACGACGCGCTCTACGCCGCGGTGCGGCTGCTCGGCATCGTCTCGCGCAGCGGCGAGAGCCTGGCGCAGATGCGCGATCGCCTGCCGGTGGTGGTCAACACGCCGGAGCTGCGCTTCCCCTGCTCGGAGGCGCGGAAATTCGCGGTCATTGACGAAGTGCGCCAGCGCCTGAAGCGCGCCGGCGCCGCGATGTCCGACATCGACGGCGTGCGCGTCAAGACGGGTGACGGCTGGTGGCTCCTGCGCGCGTCCAACACCCAGGACGTGCTGGTGGCGCGGGCCGAGGCCAAGGACGAGGCGGGGCTGCTGCGGCTCAAGGCGCTGCTCGCCGAGCAGCTGCGCGCGAGCGGTATGACGCCACCGCCCGAATTCTAAGCCGGGTCGCGCGGGCCACAGCGCGAAGCGAAACGGGCCGCGGCGTCGGCCGCAGCCCGTTTCGAAATGATCATTTGCCGCAGGGTTAGTTGAGGGCCGCCTGCTGGACAGTGCCGGGCGCTACCACCGCGCATTGCAGATGCTTGCGGTGCAGCGTGCGGCACGCCTTGGTCGCCTCGCGCTCGGAGAAGTTCACGATGCGGGCGCGGAACAGGGGCTCCTTGTCGATATGGGCGGGGGCGAGCACCTGCGTCGTCTTGCCCTTGGCGGCGGGCAGCCGGGCGAACGCCTTGGCGGCAGCCCTCTCGGCGGCGCCTTCCTCGCTGAAGGCGCCGACCTGGATGCTCCACCCGCCGTGGCGCCCGTGTCCGGTCCGCGCTTGCCCGGGCATCGCCGCCTCGGCGCGCCCGACGGGCGAGAGCGCGGCGATGGTGCGGCGCGCCCGCTCGGCGATGGTGGTGGTGTCCAGGTCGTCCTCGGTCGCCGCCGCCGTCGCGATGGGCGGGGCGGCGGCGCCGTCGAAGCCTTCGGTCAGCAGCTGCGCCATCTCGCTGTCGCGCGCATAGGCCGATTGACCGCCCATGACGACGCCGACGAGGCGGCGGTTGTTGCGCACTGCTGACGCGGCGAGGTTGAAGCCGGAGGCGCGGATGTAGCCGGTCTTGATGCCGTCCATGCCCTCGAAGCTCTGCATCAACCGGTTGTGATTGACGTAGGTCGCGCCGTGGTAGGTGAATTCCTCGGTGGCGAAATAGGCGTATTCCTTCGGGAAGTCGCGGTAGAGCGCTTGCGCCAGCTTGGCGAGGTCGCGCGCCGTGGTGAGCTGGCTCGGGTGGGGCAGGCCGGAGGCGTTTCGGTAGGTCGTGTTGGTCATGTCGAGCTCGCGCGCCTTCTCGGTCATGCGCTCGGCGAAGGCACGCTCGCTGCCGGCCAGGGCCTCGGCAACCACCACCGCGGCGTCATTGGCCGAGCGGGTGATGAGGCCGAGAATCAAGTCGCGCACCGGCACCATTTGCCCGTCGACGAGGCCGAGCCTGGAGGGGGCTTGGTTCTGGGCGCGGTGCGACACGCGCACGGTCTGGTCGAGGGTGACCTGGCCCGATTCGAGCGCCTCGAACGCCAGATAGAGGGTCATCATCTTGGTGAGCGAAGCGGGATAGGCCTTCGCATCCGCGTTATGCTCGCTCAACACCTGGCCGCTGTCGGCGTCGATGACGATCGACGAATCGGTCTTGGGGATCCGCGCCGATGCGGGAGAGCTCCAGAGAAAGATCGCGCCTGCCAGGGCCACCAGCAGTTGAATCGCGCTGAATCGGCCAAAACCTGCCCGCGACATAAAACGTCCTATCATAGCTTCCCAGTCCCCTGAGGCCGGCCAAAGGATTCAATCAAAGAGAGATTAAAAAACCGTCGACTCCTTGTCTAGGTTTCTCTTGCGTTAACGCGAAATTTGCCGGCGGCGATGTCCGGTAGGATCGCACAGGCGCAAAGCAACTGACGGTTTGGCAAACGCTGGGGGCGGAGCGCGGTTCGCCCTTCACCCCGATTTGTCTTGGCCGGCGCTCGATTTCGCCATCCTCGCCCCGAAGGAGGGCACGATTCGTGGTTATGCCGGCGGCTGCTGCACCGCACAAAAACAATTTGAAACGCGGCCGGGACGTGCCATATTACGATGGTGCGACGCAGCATTTCGGGGCAGACGCTCCGGCAGGCGACAGAGGGAGAGCAAGGATGGCGACCAAGGTAAAGAAGCCGGCGACCGCCGAGGCGGCCGCCACCGAACTCGACGGCGCAGCCGCCCCGGCGCTCGCCGCGCCGTTCGTGGGCTATGAGGATCTGGCCGATCTCGGCCGCGAGAATTTTGCCGCGGTGTTGCGCGCCAATGCGGCGCTGACCGACGGTCTCGAGGCCATCGGCAAAGAGGTGATGGGCTACGCCCGCAACTCGTTCGAGAACGCGGCCGAGACCGCAACGGCGTTGCTCGGGGCCAAGACCTTCGAGGACGTGGTGCAGCTCAACACCGACTTCGCCAAGGCCAGCTTCGAGCGGATGATCGAGGGCTCGACCAAGCTGTCCGAGATGGGCGTGAAGGTGGCGAACGAGGCGCTGGCGCCGCTTGGCGACCGCGTCGAGGCGACTTTCCAGAAGCTTGGCAAGCCGCTTGCGGCCTAACGCCGCCGGGCCGGTCACGAGTCGACCGCAAGGACCCGGCTTCGGCCGGGTCTTTTTTTTGGCCGATGGGGACGTTTGGCGAGCGTTAACTATGGAGCGCTAGCATTCCTGGGAGCTTTTCGCACGCATGGTTTGCGCGCCGGGGATTCGCCAGGGACGTTTTATGGAAAGGGCTTTCCCCGGTGGATGCGAACCCAATATCATGGGGAGGGTTGGATCAAACGGACCGTATCCTGTTCGACCGAAGATGAGCGACGTCGAGAAGCGGAACGGTGGCGAGGGGCCAGCCACCGGGGTCATCGTCAAGGCCAAGCCCAAGACGAAGAAGCCCGCGATGTACAAGGTCCTCATGTTGAACGACGACTACACGCCAATGGAGTTCGTCGTTCACATCCTCGAGCGGTTTTTCAACAAGAACCGCGAGGAGGCGACGCGCATCATGTTGCATGTGCATCGCCGCGGCGTGGGCGTGTGCGGCGTTTATACCTACGAGGTGGCCGAGGCGAAGGTGACCCAGGTCATGGACTTCGCCCGGCAACATCAGCATCCGCTGCAGTGCACGTTGGAAAAGGATTGATACGTAAGGCCCCAGTCGGAACCAAATAAGGAATAGGCGTAGATGCTTTCGCGCAACCTTGAGAAAACCTTGCATCGGGCCCTCGCTTACGCCAATGAGCGGCGGCACGAATACGCCACACTGGAGCACCTTTTATTGGCACTCACCGAGGATCAGGACGCGGTGGCGGTGCTGCGCGCCTGCACGGTCGACCTCGAGAAGCTGCGCCGCGATCTCACCAGCTATGTCGACAACGAGCTCGTCAACCTGGTATCGAACCATGTCGAGGACGCCAAGCCGACGGCGAGCTTCCAGCGCGTGCTGCAGCGTGCCGCCATCCATGTGCAAAGCTCTGGCCGCGAGGAGGTGACCGGCGCCAACGTGCTCGTCGCCATGTTCGCGGAGCGCGAGAGCCATGCCGTCTATTTCCTGCAGGAGCAGGACATGACGCGCTTCGATGCCGTCAACTACATCTCGCATGGCATCGCCAAGGCGCCCGGCCGCTCCGAGACGCGCCGCGTCCAGGGTGCCGACGAGGAGGAGCGCAGCGGCGGCAACGAGAAGCAGCAGAAGCGTGGCCATGACGCGCTCGATGCCTACTGCGTCAACCTCAACAAGAAGGCGAAGAACGGCAAGATCGATCCGCTGATCGGCCGCGAGGCCGAGGTCGACCGCACCATCCAGATCCTGTGCCGGCGCTCGAAGAACAATCCGCTCTATGTCGGCGACCCCGGCGTCGGCAAGACGGCGATAGCCGAGGGCCTGGCGCGCCGCATCGTCCAGCGCGAAGTGCCGGAAGTCCTGCTCAACGCCACGATCTATGCCCTCGACATGGGCGCGCTTTTGGCGGGAACACGCTATCGCGGCGATTTCGAGGAGCGGCTGAAGGCCGTGCTCGGCGAGCTCGAGGCGATGCCCGGCGCGGTGCTGTTCATCGACGAGATCCACACCGTGATCGGCGCCGGCGCCACCAGCGGCGGCGCGATGGACGCGTCCAACCTCCTGAAGCCCGCGCTCGCCAGCGGCGCCATCCGCTGCATCGGCTCGACCACCTACAAGGAATACCGCAACTATTTCGAGAAGGACCGCGCGCTCGTCCGCCGCTTCCAGAAGATTGACGTCAACGAGCCGTCGGTCGAGGATTCGGTCAAGATCCTGCGCGGCCTCAAGCCCTACTACGAGCGGCACCACAAGGTGCGCTATACCGCCGACGCGCTGCGCGCCGCGGTCGAGCTCTCGCACCGCTACATCGGCGACCGCAAGCTGCCGGACAAGGCGATCGACGTGATCGACGAGGTCGGCGCGGCGCAGATGCTGGTGGCCGAGAACAAACGTCGCAAGACCATCACCGCCAAGGAGATCGAGGCCGTCGTCGCCACCATGGCGCGCATCCCACCCAAGAGCGTGTCGCGGGACGACAAGGAGGTGTTGAAGAACCTCGACCGCGACCTCAAGACGATGGTGTTCGGACAGGACAAGGCGATCGACGCGCTCACCGCGGCGATCAAGCTGGCGCGCGCCGGCTTGCGCGATGCCGAGAAGCCGATCGGCAGCTATCTCTTCTCCGGGCCCACCGGCGTCGGCAAGACCGAGGTGGCGCGCCAGCTCGCGCGCACGCTCGGCATCGAGCTCACCCGCTTCGACATGTCCGAGTACATGGAGCGGCACACCGTGTCGCGCCTGATCGGCGCGCCGCCAGGCTATGTCGGCTTCGACCAGGGCGGCCTGCTCACCGACGCGGTCGACCAGCACCCGCACAGCGTGCTGCTGCTGGACGAGATCGAGAAGGCGCATCCCGACCTCTTCAACATCCTGCTGCAGGTGATGGATTACGGTAAGCTCACCGACCACAACGGCAAGTCGGTCGATTTCCGCAATGTCATCCTGATCATGACCACCAATGCCGGCGCGTCCGACCTGGCCAAGCCGGCGATCGGCTTCGGCAGCGACGTGCGCACCGGCGACGACCAGGAGGCGATCAACCGGATGTTCACGCCGGAATTCCGCAACCGGCTCGACGCCATCGTGTCCTTCGCCGCGCTCTCGGCCGACACCATCGGCCGCGTCGTCGACAAGTTCATCCTCCAGCTCGAGGAGCAGCTGGCCGACCGCAACGTCACGATCGAGCTCGACGAGGCGGCGAGGAAGTGGCTCGCCGAGAAGGGCTACGACCGGCTGTTCGGCGCGCGTCCCCTGGGCCGCATCATCCAGGAGCACATCAAGAAGCCGCTCGCCGAGGAGCTGCTGTTCGGCAAGCTCACCAAGGGCGGCATCGTCCGCGTCACCCGCGAGGGCGACAAGCTCGGCTTCTCCTTCACGGAGGCGCCGCCGCGCGCCCCGGCGCCCAAGGAGCTGGAGCCGATCGAGACGTAGACCGCTCGATTATCGGCAACGGGAAAGAGGAAGGCCGCGCGAGCGGCCTTTCTCATATGCGCCTCGGCGTTGCGGCAAATTGACACTTGCTCCCACCGACGCCAGAGTTGGCCGATAACGAGCGAATTCATGAAAGGGGAGGAAGCCGCATGAGACGGAGTCTGAGCGCGCTCGCCTGCGTCGTCGTCGTCGCCGTCGCACCCAGCGCGTGGGGCCAATCGCTCGTTCCGGCGAAACCGGAAGAGGCCGGGCTCGCCGCACAGCGCTTGGACCGGGTGACCAAGTTCTTCAAGCAGGAGGTGGACCAGGGACGCCTGCCAGGCGCCGTGGTGGCGATCGCGCGCAAGGGACGGCTCGTCTATTACGAGAGCTTCGGCTTCCGCGACAAGGGCGCCGAGGCAGCGATGCCCAAGGATGCCGTCTTCCGCATCTACTCCATGACCAAGCCGCTGGTGTCGGTGGCGGCGATGATGCTGATGGAGGAGGGCCGGCTGCAGCTCACCGACCCCGTCTCGAAATACCTGCCGGCCTTTGGCAATGTCCAGGTGAGCGTCCCCAAGACGGACAATTATGGCAAGGTCACCTACGGCGTGGCGCCGCTCGAGCGGCCGATCACCGTGCAGGATCTGCTGCGTCACACCGCCGGCCTCGCCTATGGCGAGATCACCGCCAATGCCGCGGTGAAGGAAGCCTACACGAAGGCCGGCGTGTTCAGGCCGGACATCGATTATGACGCGCGCGACCTCGCGCCCGACGACGAGGTCGCCGGCATCACCAAGGCGCCGCTGGTGCATCAGCCGGGAACGGTGTGGGAATACAGCCTCGCCGTCGACATGCTCGGCCGCGTCGTAGAGAAGGCGTCGGGCATGCGGCTCGGCGACTTCCTCGAGCAGCGCCTGTTCAAGCCGCTCAACATGGCCGATACCGGCTTCGCCGTGCCCAAGGACAAGATGGCGCGCCTAGCGCAGCCGCTCCTGGTCGATCCCGCGACCGGCGCACCCAACAAGGTGATCGATGTTTCGGCCCAGCCCAAGAACGATTCGGGCGGCGCCGGCGGCGTCTCGACGGCGCTCGACTACCTGCGCTTCTCGCAGATGATGCTCAACGGCGGCAGCTTCGAGGAGGCGCGGATCTTGAGCCGCACCACCGTGGCGCTGATGACGTCGGACCATCTCGGCACCGACATCGCCACGCCGGTGCAGCCCGGCCAGCTGCTGCTGGGCGTGCCCGGCTATACCTTCGGGCTCGGCTTTGCCGTACGCAAGGCGCCGGGGATCGCCGGGCTACCGGGCTCGCAGGGCGAGTTCATGTGGGGCGGCGCCGCCGGCACCTATTTCTGGGTCGACCCCAAGGAGCAGCTCGCGGCCGTGCTGATGACCCAGGCACCCGGCCCGAGCCGCCCCTATTACCGGCGCGAGTTCAAGCAACTCGTCTACCAGGCGATCGTCGATTGAAGCGGCGGCGGGCGCGGCGGCACGGCCGCGCCCGTCACTTGTTGTAGACGAGGTCGGGCGCGAAGGTCGCGATCTGCGGGAACACGCAGAGCAGCACGATCGCCGCCGTCATCATCAAGACGAAGGGCAGCGTGCCCAGCACGATGTCCTTGAGTCCGATATCCGGCGCGATCTTGTTGATGACGAAGATGTTGAGCCCAACGGGCGGATGGATGAGCCCCATCTCCATGATCATCGACATGACGACGCCAAACCAGACGAGGTTGAAGCCCGCGGCCCGCAGCGGCGGCAGGATGATGGGCGCGGTCATCAGTATGATGCTGACCGGCGGCAGGAAGAATCCGAGGACAACCACCATCAGCGCGATCGCCGTGAACAGCAGCCATTTCGACAGGTGGAGCGATACCACCCACTCCGCCGCGCCCTGCGAGATGTGCAGGTAGCTCATGACGTAGCTGTAGAGCAGGCTCATGCCGATGATCAGCATGAGCATGCCGCTCTCGCCGAGCGTGCTCTCGAAGATCGGCTTGACGTCGGCCAAGCGCCACGCGCCGTAGACGGCGGCGATCAGCGCCAGCGCCAGGATGGCGCCGAGCCCGGCGGTCTCGGAGGGCGTGGCGATGCCGCCATAGAGCGCGAACATCACACCGAGCAGCAGGATGAGGAAGGGCAGGATGCGCGGCACAGCGCGCATCCGCTCGCGCAGCGTGAAATGGTCGTCGGCGATGATGGCGGAGCGGGCGCCGCCGGTTTGCGCGACGCGCCAGGCGCGGCGGTATTCGCTTTGGTGGCGCAACATGGCGTAGATCGCGAACATCGTCGTCAGCAGCAGGCCCGGGCCGATGCCGGCGAGGAAGACGCGGCCGAGCGACTGCTCGGCGGCGACGGCGTAGAGGATGAGCGTGATCGACGGCGGCAGCAGAATGCCGAGCGTGCCACCGGCGGCGACGAGGCCGGCGGCGAAGCCCGGCGAGTAGCCGCGCTGGCGCATCGCCGGGATGCCGGAGCTGCCGATCGCCGAGCAGGTCGCGGCGCTCGATCCGGCCATCGCCGCGAACAGGCCGCAGGCGACGACGACGGCGACGCCGAGGCCGCCGGGAATGCGATGCAGCCAGGCATGGAGCGCCGCGTAGAGATCGCTGCCGGCGCGCGACTTGCCGATCGCCGCGCCTTTGAGGATGAAGAGCGGGATGGTGAGGAGCGTGATGCTCGCCATCTCCTCATAGACGTTCTGCGCGACGGTGGCGACCGAGGCGCCGGGCATGAAGAACAGCATGAACCCGACCGCGACGGTGCCCAGCGCAAAGGCGATCGGCACGCCCGAGAAGAGAGCGACGAGCGTCGCGCCGCCATAGAGAAGGCCGATCGCGAGGAGGCTCATCAGCGCTCCGCGGGCGAGAGCTGCGCCAATACCTGCAGCACGAGCTGCGCCACCAGCACGCTCATTCCCGCCGTCATCAGCCCGTAGGGAATCCACAGCGGCGGGCCCCAGGCGGAGCCGCTGATCTGGCCCTCCTCCCACGCTTCCATCAGCAGCGCCCAGCAGCGCCAGCAGAAGAAGGCGCAGAAGGCCAGCGACACGATATCGGCGACGAAGCGCCGGACGCGGTCGGCGGCGGGCGGCAGGATATGCGCCAGCGCGTCGATGCCGACATGGCCGCGTCGCGCCTGGATCCATGCCGCCGACAGGAAGGTGGCGCCGACCAGCAGAAAGATCGACATCTCGTCCTGCCAGTCGCTGGGTATCTTGAAGAAATAGCGGCCCGCCACTTCCCAGGTCAGCACCAGCCCCGCTGCGAAAGCGGCGATGGCGCTGATGATGATGAGGACGGTATTGAGCGTGCTCAGCAGCGATTGGAGCCCGCCGAGCACGCCCGCCGACGGAACATCGACGGGCGCGCTGGCGTCGAACTCGGTCGGAACCCTCACGCCGTGACGGCCTCCGCCAGCTTGAGCAGGCGGGCGCAGTCGGCGTTGCGGTTGGCGAAGTCCGTCCACGCCGTCTGCTCGGCGATGCTGCGCCACTTGTCGAGCGCGGCCGGGCTGAAGTCGCTGACCTTCACCCCGGCCTTCTCATAGACCTTCGCCAGATCGACATCGTCCTGCTTGGCCGCGTCGAGACCGAACTTTTCCAGCTCCTCGCCGACCTGCGTGATGACCTTCTGCTGGTCCCGAGTCAGAGCGTCGAAGATATCCTTCGACATGATCAGGGGCTCGAGCATGAACCAGAAGCTGCCCTTGACGCCGCTGGTGACGTTCTTCGAGATCTCCTCGAGGCGGAAGCTGATGAGGCTGGTCGAGGACGTCACGGCGGCGTCGAGCGAGCCCGTCTGCATTGCCGGATAGATTTCGTTCGACGGCACGCTCGAGATGATGCCGCCGGCTTCCTTGAGCATCAGATCCATCTCGCGGCTGCCGCCGCGGACCTTGAGCCCCTTGACATCGCCCGGATTGACGATCGCGCCCGCGCGCGAGGCAACGCCGCCCGCCTGCCACACCCAGGTGACGATCTTGACGCCCTTCTTGTCGAGCGCCGACACCAGCTCCTGGCCGATCGGCGCCTTCTTCCAGGCGAAACCCTGCTGGTAGGCGGTGACGAGGCAGGGCATGAGGCCGATATTGACCTCGGGCACCTCGCCGCCAGCATAAGCGAGCGGATAGAGGCTCAGATCGAGCGCGCCTTTGCGCACGGCCGAGAACTGCGCCACCGTCTTCATCAGCGAGGAGCCGGGATAGATGTCGAATTTCAGCTCGCCATTGGTGCGCTTCTCGACGTCGGCGGCGAATTTGCGGCACAGCCGGTCGCGGAAATCGCCGGTGTCGATGGTACCGCCGGGGAATTGATGGCTGATCTTCAGCGTCTTGGCTTCGGCCGCGCGGGCGAAGCGCGCGCTGGTCAAGACGGCCGGCGATGCGGCCACGCCGGCAAGAACCTGCCTGCGGGAAAATTTCATGGAATTGCCTCCCTCGGTCCGTTTCCTGGCGGTGCGTGAACCCGATCTGGTACACGGTCGGATGGGGCCCAGGCTACCGCTAAAACCTCGGCGCTAGTGATAGCGCCGACCACAGCACTTTGCCAGAAGTGCGTAACACCTGGCTGGCATCGTGGCGAGGGCGCTTACAGCGCGACCTCGGCACCGATGAAGCCGAGGAATACCACGCCAACGCCGATCAGCGCCGTGCTCCAGAGAAGATCCAGGTTGATCCATCCGCTGCGCAGTACGGCAAGGCCGAGCCAGCGCAGGACCAGCCAGGCGATCGCGCCGGCCACCAGCAGCATCGCCGCCGTGTGGACGGCGACGGCCAGCAGCCCGGTCCAAAGCGAGCCGGCGAGCGTCGCCGTCATGGTGGCATGCGCGTCGAGCGCCATGCCGGGCGCGGGGCAGAATGGCAGCTTGAGCAGGACGGGAACGATCATCAGCCCAGCGCCATGCGCTGTCGCCATGAGGAATGACCAGACCACGAGATCGCCGGTCCCGGCCAGCATGCCCGCGCGGAACCTGTGGCGGTAGCCGCGCTGCAGGCGGAAAAGGCCGAAGCCGACCAGCGCGGCCGCGGCGGCAAGCTGAAGTGGCAGGGGATCGAGCGCCGTCTGCGCCAGCACGACGATCAGGGCGACGATCGTGATCGAGGCGGCATGGCCGAGCGCGATTGGCGGCAGCGCCCGCGCCACGGCGCCGCGCTCGCCGGTCTGCAGCCCGAGCGCCACCGCGAAGAGCCAGCCCATCGCCGGGTTGACGCCGTGAAAGGCGCCGAGCCCGGCGAGGGCCGCCCAGGGCCAGATCGTCGCCGTCACGCCTGCCGCTGCCTCCGCTCAGGCATAGCAGTAGGAATCCGAGGACGCATCGCCGCCTTCGAGCCGCACCTGGTGCGGACGGAATGCAGCGTCGGTCTCGAGGAAGAATTTAGGGTCGACTTCGAGCCCGCCATTGCGCCCGGCGTTGAGCTTCACCATCCAGCCCTTGATGCCATCGGGATAGAACTGCTCGTCCCAGGCGCGGTAGAGCGAGTTGGTGAAATAGACGCGGCGGCCATCGCGGCTCACCTCGACCATCTGCGGGCCGCCATTGAGCGGCGCCTTGCTGGCGGGATGCTTGGCGCGCGCGACGATGCCGCCGAGCCGCACCGAGCCGGCGAGCTTCGGATTGAACGGATCGGAGACGTCGTATTGCCGCATCTCGCCGGTGCCCCAGCACGACACGTAGAGGAAGCGGTCGTCGAGCGAGAGAGCGATGTCGGAGACGAGTGGCGGCACGGCTTTGAAGCCTTGCAGCAGCGGCGGCAGCTGATTGGCCTCCGCCGGCTCGGCCGGAATTTCGATCACCTTGCGGATCGCCCAGCTGTCGCGGTCGCGATGCCACAACCAGATCGAGGCCGAGAGGTCCTTCAGGCTGACGACGACGCCGACAAAGCCGTAGGCCTTGGTCGGGTCGTGCGCCGGCCTCAGCTCCAGCACCATCTGCTGCTCCGCGCCGAGATCGAGTTCCTGCACGTGGCGCCGGCGGCGCAGATCCCAGAAATGCAGCTTGTGGCCGTATTTGCCGCCGAGCAGCAGCTCGGGCACGATGCCGTTCTCGATCATGTTCGGCGTGCCCCACTCGCTGGTGATCAGCGTGTCGTAGCCGAGATGCCACCAGAGATCGTAGGCCAGGTATTGCGGCCCGCGCTCGACTTCCCAGCGGCCGAGCACGTCGAAGCTTTCGTGGTCCATCATGAAGATGCCGCCGGGACCGTCGCCGTTAGGCGCGCCGAGCGCGCTCACATAGATGCCTTCCGGGCCGCAATGCAGCGTGTGCGGCCGCGAGTATCCGGCGCGCATCGCCAACTCTTCGGGCTCGATCACCTTGACGATCGACGGCTTCCGCGGATCCGGCTTGGTGTCGATGACATGGATGCGCGAGGAACGCAGTCCCGGCACGATCAGGTAGCGCCGCTCGATATGCGGATGGGGCGCGTAGGGGCAGAGCGCCGAGCTGCAGGCGTTCCAGCCGAAATGGTGGAGTTCGTCGCCGGCCGTGGGCATGTCGACGCGGCCGACGATGCGCGCATAGCTCGACGACGCCGGGTCGAGATCGACGACGGCGAGGGCGTCGGGACGCGGCGTCTGCTCGACATTGAGCATGGCCACATAGGCGAGCTTCTCCGGCGCGGCCCGCATCGCCATGCGCGCCGAAGGATAGAAGGTCGGGTCGGGTTTCCAGGTTGCCATGTCGCATACCTCCCTGTGGCTTAAGGCGGCGGTCGGCACATCGACGCCGCCAGCCGCACCAATGTGCTCGGGCGCGTTTTGCGTGGCTGTTGGGTTTTTTTCAGGATAGGCCGGCTCGGGTCGGGGCGTCCACAGGATTTGGCCGCGGCGCTGCGCTTGCGTGGCAGGACCTTCGCGGCGTCACTCCGCCTCGCGCTTGAAGGGTGACAGCTCCTGCTCGAGCTGCTCCATCTCGCTTTCGAGGACGGCGCGCTCGCGCGTCACGAAATCGGCGACGGCGCGGGCGAAGCCGGGGTCGCGGATCCAATGCGCGCTGTAGGTCGGCGTCGGCAGATAGCCACGTTGGATCTTGTGCGGGCCCTGCGCCCCGGCCTCGACACGCTTCAGCCCGCGCGCGATGGCGAAATCGATGGCGCGGTAGTAGCAAGCCTCGAAATGGAGGAAGGGGAAATCGCCGGCGCAGCCCCAGTTGCGGCCATAGAGCGTGTCGCGGCCGACGAGGTTGAGCGCGCCGGCGACGTAGCGTCCGCCTTTCTTCGCCATCACCAGCACGATGCGCTCGGGCATGCGCTCGCCGATGAGATCGAAGAAGGGGCGCGTCAGATAGGCGTCGCCCCATTTGCGGTCCGAGGTCGAGCGGTAGAAGCGGTAGAACGCATCCCAATGGCGCGGCTCGATGCCGGCGCCGGTGAGCGTCTCGATCTCGATGCCGCCCGCGAGCGCATCGCGCCGCTCGCGCCGGATCTGCTTGCGCTTGCGCGAATTGAGCGCATCGAGGAAAGCGTCGAAGCTCTCGTAGCCGTCATTCTGCCAATGGAATTGCTGGCCGACGCGCTGCAGGAACCCGGCCGCGCCGAGCCGCTCCCATTCGCCTTGCGTCGGGAAGGTGACGTGGAGCGACGATACCTTGTGCCGCCGCGCCAGTTCGAGCATCGCCGCAACCAAGCCGTCGGTGACGACCGGGCTCGCCGCCGGATGCAGCAGCAGGCGATGCCCCGTCACCGGCGTGAACGGCACCGAGCATTGCAGCTTCGGGTAATAGCGCCCGCCCGCGCGCTCATAGGCTGAGGCCCAGCCCCAGTCGAACACGTATTCGCCGTAGGAATGGCTCTTGAGGTAGAGCGGCACGGCGCCGAGCAGCCGGCCGCCTTCGTCCTCGAGGGCGAGATGCTGCGGCTGCCAGCCGGAGTCGCGCGTTGCCGAGCCGCTCGCTTCGAGCGCCTCGAGGAAGGCGTGGCAGAGAAACGGGTTGTCGTCGCCGGCGCAGGCATCCCATTCGGCCGCCGGGATGTCGGCCAGCCGCGAGACGACCTTGACCGTGACGCGCTCGCCGCCGTCGGCCATTCTGGGCTAGCGCACCTCGAAGATGGCATCGACCTCGACGGCGACATTGCCGGGGAGGACGTTGACGCCGACGGCGGTGCGCGCGTGACGCCCGGCATCGCCGAGCACCTGGACGACGAGGTCGGAGGCGCCGTTCACCACCTGCGGTTGCTGCGTGAAATCGTCGACCGAATTGACGAAGCCGCCCAGGCGCACGCAACGCAGGATGCGGTCGAGATCACCGCCGAGCGCGCTTTTCGCCACGGCCAGGATATTGAGGCCGCACAGCCGCGCCGCCTCCTGCCCCTGCTCGAGCGTGACCTCCCGGCCGAGCTTGCCGATGAAGCGGCGCTCGCCGTTCCATTGGCAAACCTGGCCGGCGATGAACAGGAGGTCGCCGCTGCGCACGCAAGGGACGTAATTTGCCAGCGGGGTTCCCGGCTGCGGCAGCTCGATGTTGAGCTCTGTGAGACGCGTCTCGATCCGTCCCGCCATCTTTCCGCCCTTTCAGGTGTTTGTATCGCGAGGCAGGATAGCGCGGTCGCGGCCCGATGATCCACCTCGCCGCGAAGCCGCCGTAATCCGCGGCCATCAATGGCGGCCGCGCAGGAGGCATGATGCGCCGATCGACGATGCTGGCACTGCTGTTTCTCATCCTCGCCGGGCTGCCCGCGGCCATGGCGCGGGCGGCCCTGCTCGGCGATGCCACTGTCTCCTACAGCGCCGACAGCACGGTCACCGTCAACGGCCGCAGCTACGCCGGTACGGTGTTCCATGTCCCCGGCCGCGACCGTCACGAGCAGGAGATCCAGGGCGTCGCCGAGGTGGTGATCCTCGACGGGACGGCGATGCGCGGCTGGTTGGTGCTGCCGCGGCTCAGCAGCTATGTCGAGTTCACCTTCCCGCAGCTCATGGCAGAGCTCAGCGCCCAGACCCTGCTGCGCTCGCCAGTAAGCCGCGAGACCGTCAACGGCGTGCGCACCACCAAATATCGCGTCGACCATACCGCCGCCGACGGCATGCATGCCCGAGGTTTCGCGTGGGTAAGCGCTGACGGGGTGCTGATGCGGCTCGACGGCAGCATCGCCAAGCCCGGCGCGAGCCAACCGACCGCGATCCACCTCGAGCTGGACAATCTCCGGCTCGGCCGGCAGGACCGCGCGCTCTTCGAGCTGCCGCCGGGCCTCATGAAGCTGCCGAGCGGGTCCCTGGCTCCGCTGCTCGGCGGCCGTTCGGGCTGAGCGCCAAAAAAAAGCCGGCCATCCGAGGATGGCCGGCCAGTCAACTGCGCGTGGCCCCTCGTCACAATGACGAGGGTAAGGCGTGATAGGCCGGCGCCGCGCGGAGCATCCCCGCGCGAATGAAAATTTTTTCACCGGTGATGAAATTATTTTAGACCGCAAACGTGGTGAGCGCCTGGGCCAGCACGCCACCCGGCCGCGCCAGCTCCTCGAGCGCCGAATAGTGGTTGCGGCCGGGCAGCGGCACGAATGCGCCGGGCAGCCCACGCTCACGCCAGGCGGCGTAATAGGTTTCCGACTGGCGCCGTAGCTCCGGCAGTTCGTCGCCGCCCACGGTGACGAGGAGAGGGGCGGCGCGGTCGAGCAGGTGGAGCAGCGGACTGTTGCGACGCGCCTCTGCGTCATCCAGCCGCAGCTTTTCATTGAGGTAGTTGAGCCGGATCGGCTCGAGGTCGTAGATGCCGCTGACGGCGAGCGCGCCCTTGACCTCCGCATCGCCCATCAGCATGGCCGTCAGATGCCCGCCAGCGGACCAGCCGGAGACATAAAGCCGCGCGGGATCGCCGCCGAGCTCGGCGATGTGGGCGGCGAGCCAGGAAAGCGCCTGGCGGCACTCGGCGACGATGCCGTCGAGCCGCGCCTCTGGCGCCAAAGTGTAGCCGACGATCGCGACGTTCATGCCGAGCGCGAGCGGGCCTTCGGCGACGAAGCTGAAAGTCTCCTTCGCCCGGCTTTGCCAATAGCCGCCATGGATGAACAGCAATGTCGCGGCGCCACGCTCCCGCGTCGCGAAGAAATCGAGGCGATTTCGTGCGGCATCGCCGTAGCGCAAGTCGAGATGGCGCGGCCGCGTGGCGCGCAACTCGGCGCTGCGGTTTTCCCAGGCGGCAATGAACCGTGCGCTGTCGGCGACGGCGGCGCCGTTGTTGTACGCCGCGTCGAGGGCGGCGCGGTCCATGCCGCGATAGAGGCTCGTCATGTGCCCCATTCTGCGCCGGCGGCGAGTGGCTGGCGAGCCCCGGAAATTCCGCTCATAATCGCCGGCAACGAGGCCGGGGAGGAGCGAAATGGCCGATTTCAAGCGCTTGCAGCGGCCGCTTGGCTTGCCCTTTCGCATCGCCAGGCTCGGCCATGTCGTACTCAACGTGGGTGACCTCGAGCGCTCCGTTAAGTTCTACACGCAAGTGCTGGGGTTCGCGGTCTCCGATGTCTATCCGCCGGAGATGGTAGCCGGTGGGATGGTGTTCATGCGCTGCAACGCCGATCACCACGGCGTGGCCCTGGTCGGCTCGCTGACCCGGCCATCGGAAAGCTTCGAGCTCAATCACTTGGCCTTCGAGGTTGGGACGCTCGACGAAGTGTTGCGCGCGCGCGATCATTTGCGCGGGCATGGCGTGCCGATCGATTTCGAGGGCCGGCGCCGCGCCGGCTGCCAGATCGCCGTCGAGTTCCGCGACCCCGACGGGCACCGGCTCGAGATCTACTGGGGCGTCGACCAGGTCGGTAGCGACGGCGCCGTGCGGCCGTCCGGCGAATGGAAAGGGGCGCACAGCCTCGCCGCCGCTATCGCCGATCCCGTGCGCGGCCAGGACACGACGCTGCAAGACCCAACGCTACTCAACAAGTGAACGGGAGACACCGGGTGCCCACGCTCGACCCAAGACGGATCGCGATTATCGGCTTCGGCGAGGTGGGCGGCATCTTCGCCCGCGACTTGATCGCCTCCGGTCGCCACGACGTCGCTGCCTACGACATCCTCATGCACGATCCAAAGGTCGCGCCGCGCTTGCTTGAGAAGGCGCGCGCGCTGCGGGTTGCGGCCTGTGCCGCCGCGGCCGAGGCGGCGGCGGGCGCGTCGGTCGTCATCTCCGCGGTCACCGCGGCCTCGGCGCTCGGCGTGGCCGAGGGGGCCGAACGCTTCCTCGAGCTGGGGCAGCTCTTCCTCGACGTCAATTCCGTCTCGCCCGACACCAAGCGCGCGGCCGCCCAAGCGGTCGAGCGGTCGGGCGCGCATTATGTCGAGGCGGCGGTGATGGCGGCGGTGGCGCCCTACGGCCTCAAGGTGCCAATCCTCCTCGGCGGGCAGCAGGCGAGCCTGCTCAAGGACATGCTGACGCCAGCGGGCATGGTCCTTGAAGTGGCGGCGGTCGAGATCGGCAAGGCGTCCGCGACCAAGATGAGCCGTAGCATCATGATGAAGGGGCTCGAGGCGCTCATCGTCGAGTGCCTTTACACGGCACGACATTACGGCGTCGAGGATGCGGTGATCGCCTCGCTCGCCAAGACCTATCCCGGCATGGACTGGGAAAAGCTCGGCGGCTATTGGCTCGGCCGCGTCATCGAGCATGGCCGGCGGCGTGCCGCGGAGATGCGGGAATCGGCGGCGACCATCGCCGAGACAGGGCTCGCGCCGCTGATGGCGCAGGCCATCGCCGGACGCCAGGACTGGCTCGCGGACCGCGCGTCCGAGCGGCCCGCGCTCAAATCGGCCAAAGACGAAGACTGGCGCGCCACGCTCGACGCCATTGCCGGGCGCCGATAACGAAACAACGGGAGGAAATCATGCCACAGGCCAGAACGGATGACGGAATCCGCCTTCATTACGAGGAGACCGGGGCGGGGACGCCGGTGGTCTTCGTGCACGAATTCGCCGGCGACGCCCGCAGCTGGGAGCCGCAGTTGCGGCATTTCGGCCAGCGCTATCGCGGCGTTGCCTTCAACGCGCGGGGCTATCCGGCCTCGGACGTCCCGGAGAGCCCGGCCGCCTATTCGCAGGCGCGCGCCGCCGACGACATTGCGTCGGTGCTCGACCATCTGCGCATCGACCGCGCGCATGTCGTGGGCTTGTCCATGGGCGGCTTCGCCACGCTGCATTTCGGCTTCCGCCATGCCGCGCGCGCCCGCTCGCTCACCGTCGCCGGTTGCGGCTACGGCGCCGAGCCGGCGCAGCGCGAGCGCTTCCGCGACGAGGCCGCGACGATCGCGGAATTCATCAAATCACAGGGCATGGCGGCCTTTGCCGAGAAATACGCTTTCGGCCCGACGCGCGTGCAGTTCGAGAACAAGGACCCGCGCGGCTTCGCCGAGTTCCGGCGCATGCTGGCGGAGCATTCGGCCTTAGGCTCGGCCAACACCCAGCTCGGCGTGCAGCGCGAGCGGCCGTCGCTCTACGACCTGGTCGAGCCGATGCAGCGCCTCACCGTGCCGACATTGGTGCTGCACGGCGACGAGGACTGGCCCTGCCTCCTGCCGGGCGTGCTGATGAAGCAATCGATCCCCTCGGCGGCGCTGGCGGTGATGCCGAATTGCGGCCACGCCATCAATCTTGAGGCGCCTGGCGAGTTCAACCGCATTGTCGGCGACTTCATCGCGCAAGTGGATGCCGGCCGCTGGCCGATGCGCGATCCGCGTGCGGTCACCGCTTCGATCACGGGTATGCGGATGTAAGGGCGAGGCGACGTATCGCCTGGATTCACGAAAAAAATGGGGTGCGGCTTGCGCCGCACCCCTAATTTCTGCCCTAATACCGAGATCTGGCCGGGAGGCTTAGAGCCAGGATCGCGCCGCGATCAGCTACAGCCGCTAGTGCTGCCGCAAGTATCGCATTTAAGGCAGGTTCCGTTGCGTACGAGGGTGAAGTTGCCGCATTCGCCGCAGCTGTCACCCTCGTAGCCTTTCATACGCGCAGCGCGGATCTGATCGATCCGTACATCGGGCTGGCTGAGCGCCGTGCTCGACTGCAGCCCCGCCGCGAATGACACCGTTTCCGTGACCGGCGCGCCCATCGTGATGGCAGCGTTGCCGTGGGTTGTCGCTGCCTGCGCCCCGCCTTGCAGCACGGTGAGCTTGCTGCGGACGAAACCGGCGACAGCGGCTTTCCGCATCACCGCCGCCACGTCGGCGCGGCCGCCGCCATCCGGCAGGCTGGACTCGGCGATGCCCTTGCCCAGCGTATCCGGCAGGAGGTCGGCCGGTTGCACATGGGCGAGGTCGTTGCGGCCGAGATAGGAGACCGCCAGCTCGCGGAAGATGTAGTCGAGGATCGAGGTCGCCATCTTGATGGCATCGTTGCCCTCGACCATGCCCGACGGCTCGAAGCGGGTGAAGGTGAAGGCCTCGACGAACTCCTCGAGCGGGACGCCGTACTGCATGCCGATCGAGATGGCGATCGCGAAATTGTTCATCAGCGAACGGAAGGCGGAGCCTTCCTTGTGCATGTCGATGAACACCTCGGCGAGCTTGCCGTCCTCGTATTCGCCGGTGCGCAGATAGACCTTGTGGCCGCCGACGATCGCCTTCTGGGTGTAGCCCTTGCGCCGCTGCGGCAGCTTGCGGCGGTCGCTGCGCTGGATGAAGCGCTCGACCACGCGCTCGACGATGCGCTCGGCCACCAGCGGCACGCGTTCGAACGGCGCCTTCTCGAGGAGATCCGCGACCGCATCCTCGTCATCGTCGTCGGCGATGAGCGAGGAGGAGAGCGGTTGCGACAGCTTCGAGCCGTCGCGGTAGAGCGCGTTGGCCTTGAGGCCGAGGCGCCAGGACAGCATGTAGGCGTCCTTGCACTCCTCGACAGTCGCGGCGTTCGGCATATTGATGGTCTTGGAGATGGCGCCGGAGATGAAGGGCTGCGCCGCGGCCATCATGCGGATATGGCTCTCGACCGAAAGAAAGCGCTTGCCGATACGCCCGCAGGGATTGGCGCAGTCGAACACCGCCAGATGCTCTTCCTTGAGGAAGGGCGCGCCTTCGAGCGTCATGGCGCCGCAGCAATAGGTGTTGGCGGCCTCGATGTCGGCTTTGCTGAAGCCCAGCGCCGCCAGCAGGTCGAAGGAGACGTCGTCGAGCTGCGCGTCGGTGAAGCCGAAGGCCGCCTTGCAGAACTCCTCGCCCAGCGTCCATTTGTTGAAGGCGAACTTGATGTCGAAGGCGGCGGCGAGCGCGCCCTCGATCTTCTCGAGCGCGCCCTCGGTGAAGCCCATGGCCTTGAGCGCGTCATGGTTGACGCCGGGCGCGTCGGCGAGCGTCGCGTGGCCGACGGCGTAGCGCGTGATCTCCTCGATCTCGTCGCCGTCGTATCCGAGGACGCGCAGGGCCTCGGGCACCATGCGGTTGATGATCTTGAAATAGCCCCCGCCGGCGAGCTTCTTGAACTTGACCAGCGCGAAATCCGGCTCGATGCCCGTGGTGTCGCAATCCATGACGAGGCCGATCGTGCCGGTCGGCGCGATCACCGTCGCCTGCGCGTTGCGGTAGCCGTTGAGCTCGCCCAGCGCCAGCGCCGCGTCCCAGGCGTGGGCCGCTGCCGCGACAAGGGCCCGGTCCGGGCAGTTCGCGGCATCGAGCGGGACGGGAAGGATGGCAAGGCTCTCATAGCCGGCGGCTTCGCCATGAGCGGCGCGGCGGTGGTTGCGGATGACGCGCAGCATCGCCTCGCGGTTCTTGACGAAGCCGGGGAACGGGCCGAGCTCGCCCGCCATCTCTGCCGACGTCGCATAGGCAATGCCGGTCATGACCGCGCTGATGGCGGCGCAGAGCGCGCGCCCCTCATCGCCGTCGTAAGGTAGCCCCGACGCCATCAAGAGACCGCCGATATTGGCGTAGCCGAGCCCCAGCGTGCGGAACTCGTAGGACAAACGCGCGATCTCGCGCGACGGGAACTGCGCCATCAGCACGGCGATCTCGAGCGTGATGGTCCACAGCCGCGTCGCGTGCTCGAAGGCGGGCGTGTCGAAGCTGCCGTCGCTGCGGCGGAACGCCATCAGGTTGAGCGAGGCGAGGTTGCACGCGGTGTCGTCGAGGAACATGTATTCCGAGCACGGATTCGACGCGTTGATGCGGCCGCTCTCGGGGCAGGTGTGCCACTCGTTGATGGTGGTGTCGTATTGCAAGCCGGGATCGGCGCTGGCCCAGGCGGCGTACGCGATCTTCTCCCACAGCTCGCTTGCCGGCAGCGTCTTGTGCGGCTTGCCGTCGGTGCGGCGGGTGAGGGTCCACTCCCCGTCCGTCTCCACCTTGTTCAGGAACTCGTTGGTGAGGCGCACCGAGTTGTTCGAATTCTGGCCGGAGACGGTGAGATAGGCCTCGCTGTCCCAGTCGGTGTCGTAGGCGCGGAAATCGATCTCGGTGTAGCCCTGCTGCGCGAACTGCATGACGCGCTGGACGTAGTTTTCCGGGATCATGGCGCGCCGCGCCGCCTTGATCTCGCGCTTCAGCGCCGCGTTGCGCACGGGATCGAAGCGGCCGTCCTTCAGTGCCTGCGCTTCCGGCGAGTGGCACGCTGTCATGATGAGATTCAGATGCTTCTGCGCCAGCTTCGACCCCGCGACGAGGGCGGCGACCTTCTGCTCCTCGCGCACCTTCCAGTCGATATAGGCCTCGATGTCCGGGTGATCGATGTCGACCGTCACCATCTTGGCGGCGCGCCGGGTCGTGCCGCCGGACTTGATGGCGCCCGCCGCGCGGTCGCCGATCTTGAGGAAGCTCATGAGGCCGGAGGAGCGCCCGCCGCCCGACAGCTTCTCGTTCTCGCCGCGCAGCTTCGAGAAATTCGAGCCGGTGCCGGAGCCGTATTTGAAGAGCCGCGCCTCGCGGACCCAGAGGTCCATGATGCCGCCCTCGTTGACGAGGTCGTCGGCGACAGACTGGATGAAGCAGGCATGCGGCTGCGGATGCTCATAGGCGCTGTTGGAGGCCGTGAGCTCTCCGGTCTTGAAATCGACGTAATAGTGGCCCTGCGACGGCCCGTCGATGCCATAGGCCCAATGCAATCCGGTGTTGAACCATTGCGGCGAATTTGGCGCCGCCATCTGGCGGCACAGCATGTAGCGCATCTCGTCGTGATAGGCGCGCGCATCGGCGTCGCTGTCGAAATACCCGCCCTTCCAGCCCCAATAGGTCCAGGTGCCGGCGAGACGGTCGAACACCTGGCGCGCGCTGTTCTCCGAGCCGAAGCGCTCGCTGACGGGGAGCGCCTGGAGCGCGGCCTCGTCGGCATTGCGCCGCCACAGCCAGTCCGGCACGTCCTCCTCGACCACCGGCGCGAGCACTGCCGGCACGCCCGCCTTGCGGAAATATTTCTGCGCGAGGATGTCGCAGGCGACCTGGCTCCAATCGGCGGGCACGTCGATGTCGGGCAGGTGGAACACCCGCGAGCCATCGGGATTGCGAATCTCGCTGGTGGTGATGCGGAATTCGATATCGCTGTACGGATCTTGCCCCGCCGTCGTAAACCGTCGCTCTATACGCATTGACTCCCCCTCACGCACGAACCAGACCAGTTTCTTGTTCTGGGTGCCGTCCCCTGGCCCAACCCCTAGCGGGCCACATGTGCAAGAAACCAGATGTTGACGCAAAACACGGCCGGCAGCAACTACATTTTGTGGTGAGCTTTTGACCTGATCAATATATAGATCTCGCCCATAGGGGGTAAGCGCCTGGGGCGGCGCCGCGTGAGAATGGCTCCGGGGCTGGACGGAGGCGGGGTCCGATGCCATAGTCCCGCCGGTTTTCCCTGAGAATGACCGGCCCGGGCGTTGCGCTCGGTGCGTGCCTCGGTCGCGAGCAGACGGAATCTCCCACGCATGAGCGGCTTCGGCACTCGCCTCTACACCTGGCTCAAGGGCCAGCTGGTCGGCACTGACCAGTTCGGCAACCGCTACTACCGCGAGCGCGCGCCGCGGTCGTTGAAGCGCGGCGGCGGCATCGAGAGTCGCGAGCGCCGTTGGGTGCTCTACAACGGCGAGGTCGAGGCCTCGCGCGTGCCGCCCGAGTGGCATGGCTGGCTGCATCACACCGTGGACGAGCCGCCGCACCCGGGCGAGGCAAAGAAATACATGTGGGAGAAGGAGCACTTGCCCAATCTCACCGGCACGGAGTTCGCCTATCGCCCGCCCGGCTCGGTGCTGCGCGGCGGGCACCGCGCCCCTGCAACCGGGGACTACGAACCATGGACACCCGACTGAGCGAATCATCGGAATCAACAGTTGCGCGAGGGAGCCCGAAGCGAATGAGCCGCAACGCCGTCGAGACCGTCATGGGCGCCGTGGTCCTGGTGGTCGCTGCCCTGTTCCTGTTCTTCGCCTACACCAGGACGCAGACGCATACGGTCACGGGCTACGAGGTGAGCGCCCGCTTCGACCGCGTCGACGGGCTGCGCACTGGCGGCGACGTGCGCATCAGCGGCATCAAGGTCGGCACGGTGACGTCGCAATCACTCGACGCGCAGACCTTCCTCGCCGTGGTGCATCTGACCATCGATCCCTCGATCAAGCTGCCGGTCGACACCATCGCCACCATCACCTCGACCGGATTGCTCGGCGAGAACTACCTGGCGCTCGTGCCCGGCAACGACGAGGAGTTCATCAAGCCGGGCGGCGCCATCGATCACACCGAGCCGCCCATCAACATCTTCTCGCTGATCAACAAGTTCGTCGGCAGCGGTGGCGGTGCACCGTCGCCGCAAAAGAAAGATGGCGACAGCGCGCCAGCCAAATAGCCCCGCCCGGCCAGGTGGCAGGGTCGTCGACCAGCACTGGGATCCAGCGCGCTACCAGCGCAACGCGGGTTTCGTCGCGGTGCTGGGCCAGCCGGTGGTCGAGCTGCTCGCGCCGCGTCCGGACGAGCGGATTCTCGATCTCGGCTGCGGCGAGGGCACGCTCACGGCGGTTCTGGCACGGCAGGCGCGTGTCACCGGCGTCGACGCCAGCGTCGAGCAAGTGGCCGCCGCGCGGGTGCGGGGCCTCGATGCGCATGTGGCCGACGGCACAAGGTTGGGCTGCTTCGCCGAGGAATTCGACGCGGTGTTCAGCAATGCGGCGCTGCACTGGATGCGCGACCCCGACGCGGTCATCGACGGCGTATGGCGCGCGTTGAAGCCGGGCGGCCGCTTCGTCGGCGAATGCGGCGGCGCCGGCAACGTCGCGACCGTGCGCGGCGCGCTTGTCGCCGTGCTGGCGCGGCGCGGCATCGATGGCGACGCGGCGAGCCCGTGGTATTTTTCCCGGCCGCCGCGGAGTATCGCGCCCGACTCGAGCGGGGTGGCTTCGCCGTTGCGTCGATCGACCTCATCCGGCGGCCGACGCCGATTCCCGGCCGTCTTGCCGACTGGCTCGACACTTTCGCCGAGAGCTTTCTCGCCGCGGTGCGGGCGGCGGAGCGCGCCGCCGTCAAGGACGAGGTCGAGGCGCTGGTGCGCGCGGCGCTGTACGATCCGAGCGGCGCCTGGACGCTCGATTACGTACGGCTCAGATTCGCCGCGGTGAAACGGATGCGAGGCACGCCATGAGCGACGCGGCCAAGCCCGACAAGCTCGCTCTGCCCGTCTGGCGCACGCCCGAGGGCGAGCTCGTCTCCTGCGTCGAGAAGATCAAGGTCCTCAACGAGAACCTCGTGGAGCTGCGCGAGATGGCGCAGGAGGCGCTCGAGGACGCGGTGCTGATGGGCTGCGACGAGGCGCAGTTCCGCCGCGTCATGCAAGACCTGGCCGAGAGCCTGGTCAATCCCTATCGGAAGGACAAGCGATGAGCCCTCGCGTGCTGTGGCTGCTGCCGGGATTGCTGATCGCCGCGGGAACGGCGCGGGCCGAGACTGTCGCCGTGCTGCAGGGGCTCGACAAGACGACGGCGCGGATCTCGAAATTCGATGCGCCGGTCGGCAAGGCCGTGCGCTTCGGCACGCTCGTCATCACCGTGCGCGCCTGCATCAAGCACCCGCCCGAGGAGGAGCCGGAGAGTGCCGCCTTCCTGCAGATCGACGAAGTGCGCCAGGGCGAGCGCAACTCTGTGGTGTCGCAACAGGTGTTCAGCGGCTGGATGTTCGCGTCGAGCCCGGCGCTCTCGGCGCTGGAGAACCCGATCTATGATGTCGGGGTGCTCGACTGCAAGACCGACACGACGGCGGCGCCGGCGAGCGGCTCGCGCGGCAAATAGGCCTGGACCTGCAGCGCCGCCATCAACCGGCGGTGATACTGCGCGCGCGAGATCTCGAGCGCGCCGAACTGCTGCAAATGCTCGGTGACGAACTGCGTGTCGAGCAGGCGGAAGCCGCCGAGCCGGAGCCGCGCCACGAGTTGCGCCAGCGCCACCTTGCTGGCATCGGTGACGCGGCTGTACATGCTCTCGCCGAAGAAGGCCGCGCCGAGCGCCACGCCGTAGAGCCCGCCGACCAGCTCGCCGTCGCGCCATGTCTCGACGCTGTGCGCGAAACCGAGGCGATGGAGCGCCGCGTAAAGCCGCAGGATCTCTTCATTGATCCAGGTCTTGGGCCGGTCGGGCGTCGGCTCGGCGCAGCCGCGCACCACCGCCTCGAAGGCGCCGTCGCAGCGCACATCGAAGATGTCCTGACGCAGCGTGCGCGCGAGCCGGCGCGGCAGGTGGAACCCGTCGAGCGGCAGGATGCCGCGCTGCTCGGGATCGACCCAGAACACCTCCGGGTCATCGGCCGCTTCCGCCATCGGGAAGATGCCGGCGGCATAGGCGCGCAACAGCAGCTCGGGGGTGAGCGTGATCATCGCCGCAATGATGCCAGCATCAGCGCGGGCGCGCCACGAAGCTCTCGAGCCAGTGGATGTTGTAGTCGCCGTTGATGAAATCGGGCGCGGTGACGAGCCGCTGGTGCAGCGGAATGGTGGTCTCGATGCCGGCAATGACGTATTCCTGCAGCGCGCGGCGCAAGCGCATCAGGCATTCGTTGCGCGTCGCGCCGTGGACGATCAGCTTGGCGACGAGGCTGTCGTAGTTGGGCGGCACGGTATAGCCCTGGTAGAGCGCGCTGTCGACGCGCACGCCCAGCCCGCCCGGCACGTGGTAGCTGGTGATGGGGCCGGGCGAGGGCGCGAACGTCTCGGGGTTCTCGGCGTTGATGCGGCATTCGATGGCGTGGCCGCTGAGCTTGATGTCGTCCTGCCGGTAGCCCAAGGGCGCGCCGGCGGCGATGCGGATCTGCTCGCGCACGAGGTCGAGGCCGCTCACCATCTCTGAGATCGGGTGCTCGACCTGGATGCGCGTGTTCATCTCGATGAAGAAGAACTCGCCGTCCTGGTAGAGAAACTCGATCGTACCGGCGCTCTTGTAGCCGAGCTTGCGCATGGCGTCGGTGGCGACGCGGCCGAGCGCCTGGCGTTCGGTGACGTTGAGCGCGGGCGACGGCGTCTCTTCCAGCAGCTTCTGGTGCTTGCGCTGCAGCGAGCAATCGCGCTCGCCGACATGGATGACGCCGCCCTGGCCGTCGGCGAGGATCTGCACCTCGATGTGGCGCGGCCGCCCGAGATAGCGCTCGAGATAGACCTCGCCGTTGCTGAAGAAAGCCTTGGCCTCGGCCTGCGCCGCCGGCACGGCGGTCTTGAGCTCCTCGCCATTCTGCGCCACGCGCATGCCGCGCCCGCCGCCGCCGCCGGAGGCCTTGACCAGCACCGGGTAGCCGATGCGTTCGGCCGCTTCGGCGGCCTCGGCGACATCGGCAACGCCGCCGGGGGAGCCGGGCACGACGGGAATGCCGAGCTCGATCGCGGCGCGCTTCGCCGCGACCTTGTCGCCCATGAGGCGGATGTGCTCGGGCGTCGGGCCGATGAAGGTGAAGCCGTGCTCCTCGACCATCTGGGCAAAATTCGCGTTCTCGGAGAGGAAGCCCAACCCGGGATGAATGGCGTCGGCGCCGGTGATGGTGGCGGCCGAAAGGATCGCGGGAATATTGAGATAGCTGGCGCGCGCCGGCGGCGGGCCGATGCAGACGCTCTCATCGGCGAGGCGTACATGCATGGCGTTGTTGTCGGCGGTGGAATGTACGGCGACGGTGCGGATGCCCATCTCGCGACAAGCGCGATGGATGCGCAACGCGATCTCGCCGCGGTTGGCGATGAGCACCTTCTCGAACATCGCCGCCGATCTACTCCAGCACGAGCAGCGGCTGACCGTATTCGACGGGCGTGCCGTCGGCGACGAGGATCTGCGTCACCCGGCCAGCGCGCGGCGCCGCGATCTGGTTCATCACCTTCATCGCCTCGATGATGAGCAAGGGTTGGCCCTCGCGCACGGTATCCCCGACCTTGATAAAGGGCGGCGCCTCCGGCTGCGGCGAGAGATAGGCGGTGCCGACCATGGGCGCCTTGAGCGCGCCGGGGAGATCAGCGGCGGCGACCGGCGCAGCGGGCGCGGCCACCGCCAGAGCGGCCGCCGCCATTCCCGGCACCGCCAGCGTCACCGCAGCCGCGGGCGCGCCGCGCACCACGCGGATGCGCCGCTCGCCCACGGCATACTCGATCTCGGTAAGTCCGGTCTCCTGCAACAGGGACGCCAGGGCGCGGACGAGTTCGCCGTCCACCGTCAGGTCTTTCGAATTCGCCATGCGGGAATGATGACTCCGTCAGTCGCGCTGGGTCTCGGCCGCGATGAGGCGCGCCATCGCGGTGAGCGCCAGCACATAGCCGTGGCCGCCGAAGCCGCAGATGATGCCCTGCGCGGCGGCGCTGACATAAGATGTGTGGCGAAAAGTTTCGCGGCGGTAAATATTGGAGAGGTGCACTTCGATCACCGGCAGCTCCGCCGCCTTGAGCGCGTCGAGGATGGCGATCGAGGTGTGCGTGTAGGCGGCAGCGTTGAGGATGATGCCGTCGGCATTCTCGCGGGCCTCCTGAATCCAGTCGACCAGCTGGCCCTCGTGATTGGACTGGCGGAAATCGACCGAGAGGCCCAGCTCTGCCGCCTGCTCCAAGCACGCCTCCTCGATATCGGCCAGGGTCTCGCGCCCGTAGGTCGCCGGCTCGCGGACGCCGAGAAGGTTCAGGTTCGGCCCGTTGAGGACCAGGATCGTCGCTCCGGCCACGAACCGGCTCCAGCTGTTCGATGGCGCTTATAGCACGGAAGGGGAACCCGGCCAACGCGCGGTTCCGCCCGCACTGGGCTCAAATCTCGATGTCTTCCTCGGCGAAGTCGCCAGCGGTGCGTGCTTCGAGCTTGCGCATGACGCCTTCGAGGACCTTGCGCTCATCTGGCGTCAAATCGGTGATGAGCTCGGATTCGACCGCCAACGCCAGCGGTACGATCTGCGTGTAGACGCCGCGGCCAGCGGGCGTCAGGTCGAGGATGACGCGCCGACGGTCGCTGGCATCGGCGCGGCGGGTGATGCGGCCGGAAGCGAGCAGGCGTGCCACCGCGCGGCTGACGCGCACCTTGTCCATGGCGGTGTGTTCGATTACACCATGCGCGGGCATCGCGCCGTAGCGGCCGAGCACCGCCATGGTGCGCCATTCCGGCGCCGAAAGCTGGAAACGCTTAGCATAGACCCGGGCGACGGCGCGCGTCACCCGATTGCCGAGCACCGAAAGGCGAAACGGCAGGAAATGGTCAAGTTCGAACGGAAGCCCTACCGCTGATGCGGACCCCTTCGATTTCGAGTTCATCAGGCGAATACACGCGCAAAACGGTTGCTGGTTTTTTGCGCACCACATGCGCCCAATAGCCGTTGTTCGTCAAGCGCCATTGGCATCGGAGAGCAGGCATGAGCGATACCGGGCAGATGGGCGGCGAGGGCGGGCCGGTGCTGTGGGAAAATCCGATGGGCACCGACGGCTTCGAGTTCGTCGAATATACCGCGCCCGACGCGGCGGAACTCGGCCGTCTGTTCGAGCGCATGGGCTTTGTCGCGGCGGCGCGGCATCGCTCCAAAAACGTGACCCTCTATCGCCAGGGCGACGTCAATTTCGTCGTCAACGCCGAGCCCGGGAGCTTCGCCCAAGCCTTCGCGCGGCTGCACGGACCTTCGGTCTGCGCCATCGCCTTTCGCGTGCGCGACGCGGCCCAGGCCTGTAGCCGCGCGCTTGCGCAGGGCGCCCGCCCCGTTGCCGGCAAGGTCGGGCCGATGGAGCTCAATATCCCCGCCATCGAGGGGATCGGCGGCAGCCTGATCTATCTCGTCGATCGCTATGGCGAGCACACCATCTACGACGTCGATTTCATACCGGTACCCGGCGCCGAGGCGTGGCCGGCCGGCGTCGGGCTCGCCGCCATCGACCACCTTACGCACAATGTCCACCAGGGGCGTATGGAGGGTTGGGCGCGCTTCTACCAGCGGCTCTTCAATTTCCGCGAGGTGCGTTATTTCGACATCGAGGGCAAGCTGACGGGCTTGCGCTCCAAGGCGATGACCAGCCCGTGCGGCAAGATCCGCATCCCCATCAACGAGAGCGCCGACGAGCGCTCGCAGATCGCCGAGTACCTGGAGGCCTATCGCGGCGAGGGCATCCAGCACATCGCCCTGGCCACGCGCGACATCCATGGTGCGGTCGATAGGCTGCGCGGCCAGGGCATCGCCTTCATGGACGTGCCGGACACCTATTATGAGCAGGTGGACGCGCGCCTCCCCGGCCATGGCGAGAATCTTGAGCGTCTGCGCCGCAACCGCATCCTGATCGATGGCGCGCCGGCGGCGGGAGCCGGGCTGCTGCTGCAGATCTTCACCGCGACGATGATCGGGCCGATCTTCTTCGAGGTCATCGAGCGCAAGGGCGACGAGGGTTTCGGCGAGGGCAATTTCCGTGCCCTCTTCGAATCGATCGAGCTCGACCAGATCCGGCGCGGCGTGCTCGACCCGGACGAGAAGCCGTCGCCCTGAGATCGCTCGCTTGACGGCCGGGGCGGGGCGGCGACACTGGATCGACAGCGAGCCACGGGACCGATCCGCCATGAAGCTCTACGGCTATTTCCGCTCCTCCGCCGCCTTTCGCGTGCGGATCGCGCTCAACCTCAAGGGCATTCCTTCCGAACAGGCGGCCATCCATCTGCGCAAGAACGAGCAGCGCCGGCCGGACTATCTTGCGCTGCAGCCGCAGGGCCTGGTGCCGGCGCTGGAGACGGACGATGGCGAGGTGCTGATCCAGTCGCTCGCCATCATCGAGTACCTCGACGAGATCCAACCGGAGCCGCCGCTGCTGCCCGGCCATCCCGCTGGCCGGGCGCGGGTGCGCGGCCTGGCGCAGGCCGTGGCGTGCGACATCCACCCGATCGACAATCTGCGCGTGCTGCGCTACCTGAGCCACGAACTGCGACAGGACGAGAAGGGCGTCGAGGCCTGGTTCAATCACTGGATCAAGCTCGGCTTCGACGGGATCGAGCGCATCCTCGCCGACGACGGGCAGACAGGCGAGTTCTGTCATGGCGATGCGCCGAGCCTCGCCGATGTCTGCCTGGTGCCGCAGGTGTTCAACGCGCAGCGCTATCCGAGCCTCGACATGCAGCCCTATCCGACGATCCGCCGCATCGTCGCCCGCTGCATGCAACTCGACGCCTTCGAGCGCGCCCGGCCGGAGAAGCAGCCGGACGCGGAGTAGGATGGCGCCGGCCTTCTGGCGGTCGCTGCGGCGCAGCAAAGAAAAAGGGCCGCGGCGAACCGCGGCCCTTGCAGGTCTCGAAACGATACTTGCTTAGAAGTCCATGTCGCCCATGCCGCCATGCGGGGCGGGAGCGGCGGCCTTCTTCTCCGGACGCTCGGCCACCATCGCCTCGGTGGTGACGAGGAGCCCCGCGACGGATGCCGCATCCTGCAGCGCCGTGCGCACGACCTTGGTCGGGTCGATGATGCCGGCCTTCAGCATGTCGACATACTGACCGGTCTGTGCATCGAAGCCCTGGTTGGGGCTGTTGCTCTCGAGCAGCTTGCCGATGACGATCGAGCCGTCGACGCCAGAGTTCTCGGCGATGAGCCGGACCGGCGCCTGCAGGGCGCGGCGGACGATGTCGATGCCCACCTTCTGGTCGTCGTTTTCGGGCTTGAGCTTCGCCAGCACCTTGGTGGCGAGCAGCAATGCCACGCCGCCGCCGGGCACGATGCCTTCCTCGACTGCGGCGCGGGTCGCATGCATCGCATCATCAACGCGATCCTTGCGCTCCTTCACCTCGACCTCGGTGGCGCCGCCGACGCGGATCACCGCGACGCCGCCGGCGAGCTTAGCCAGGCGCTCCTGGAGCTTCTCGCGGTCGTAGTCGGAGGTGGTCTCTTCGATCTGCGCCTTGATCTGGCCAATCCGGCCTTCGATGTCCTTCTTCTTGCCCGCGCCGTCGATGATCGTGGTGTTCTCCTTCTCGACGCGCACCTTCTTGGCCTTGCCGAGCATGTCGAGCGTGACATTCTCGAGCTTGATGCCGAGATCTTCGCTGATGAGCTGGCCGCCGGTCAGGATGGCGATGTCCTCGAGCATCGCCTTGCGGCGATCGCCGAAGCCTGGCGCCTTCACCGCCGCCACCTTCAAGCCGCCGCGCAGCTTGTTGACGACGAGGGTGGCGAGCGCCTCGCCCTCGACATCCTCGGCGACGATCAGGAGCGGCCGACCCGACTGCACCACCGCCTCGAGCACCGGCAGCATCGCCTGCAGGCCCGAGAGCTTCTTTTCATGCAGCAGGATGAAGGGATTCTCCAGCTCGCATACCATCTTCTCGGCGTTCGTCACGAAATAGGGCGAGAGATAGCCGCGATCGAACTGCATGCCCTCGACGACGTCGAGCTCGGTCTCGAGGCTCTTCGCCTCCTCGACCGTGATCACGCCCTCGTTGCCGACCTTCTGCATCGCCTTGGCGATCATCTCGCCGATCTCGCGCTCGCCATTGCCGGCGATGGTGCCGACTTGGGCGATCTCGTCGTTGGTCGAGACCTTCTTGGAGCGCTTCTTCACGTCCTCGACCACCGCCGCTACCGCGGTGTCGATGCCGCGCTTGAGGTCCATCGGGTTCAACCCCGCGGCCACCGCCTTGACGCCCTCGCGCACGATCGCTTGGGCGAGCACGGTCGCGGTGGTGGTACCGTCACCGGCGGTGTCGTTGGTCTTCTGGGCCACTTCGCGCAGCATCTGCGCGCCCATGTTCTCGAACTTGTCGGCGAGCTCGATCTCCTTGGCGACGGTCACGCCGTCCTTGGTGATGCGCGGCGCGCCGAACGACTTGTCGAGCACGACATTGCGGCCCTTGGGCCCCAGCGTCACCTTCACCGCATTGGCGAGGATGTCGACGCCGCGCAGCAGCCGCTCGCGCGCGTCGCCATGAAATTTGACGTCTTTCGCAGCCATGATTGTGTCACTTTCTCCGGAATTGGACGGGCAGGGTTCAGGCGACCTTCTTGGCGCTCTTGGGCTTGCCCTCGACGATGCCCATGATATCGCTTTCCTTCATGATAATAAGCTCTTCGCCGTCGAGCTTGACCTCGGTGCCCGACCATTTGCCGAACAGCACCCGGTCGCCGGCCTTGACGTCGAGCGGGTTGATCTTGCCATCCTCGCCGCGCGCGCCCGGGCCCACCGCGACCACCTCGCCCTCCTGCGGCTTCTCCTTGGCGGTGTCCGGGATGATGATCCCGCCGGCGGTCTTCTCCTCCTGCTCGAGGCGGCGGACCACCACGCGGTCGTGCAAGGGACGGAAATGCATCGCATCCTCCTCTGGAATGTCTAGACTGGAATTCGCACGGCCGTTGTTAGCACTCTCCGGCCATGAGTGCCAGCAACTTAAGCGAGCCGTTTCCGCGTTTCAAGAGGAAGCCCCACCGCCGGTTACAAATTTCAACCCCGGCGCAAGAGCATGCGGCAGAGACGGGAATATGAGCCAAAATGTGCGGGTGATACCGTTACGTAACGGCGCCACCCAGATAAAAGCCACACAGGGCCCCGTACATCATTTTCCAGAGGGGCATGTCGACGGAAATGTGGAGATGAGGTCAGGCGTTAAGGTGGTGGGCGCTGTAGGGATTGAACCTACGACCCCACCCGTGTGAAGGGTGTGCTCTCCCGCTGAGCTAAGCGCCCGCCCGGCGAGGCATTTAGGGGGAAGGGAGGATTGGTGTCAAGAAAGCCCACCCGGCGTTTGCCCTGGGAATGTCGAGCACAGGAAGGGCCCTTGCCCAAGGCAACGCCCGGAACATGCTAGGTCGGCGAAGTACAGGTTGGTGGGCGGCGCTGTCGCTCCCGTTCCTGCTCGCGGCGAGCCCTGCAGCCGTTCCTCCAGCCCCGGGGCCGGGCGCGCTGACGCTGCGCTACGACGTCTATGCCCGGGGGTTCCCGGTCCTGAGTCTGGATTTCTACCTCGACGAGAGCGCGGCGGCATATGAGGTGGCCGGCGTCGTCCGCACTCAGGGCGTCCTCGGCCTGGTGTCGGATTTCACGCTGCGCACCGAGAGCCGCGGCGCCATCGCCGCCGACACGCTGCGCCCCAGCGTCCACGACAGCGCGAGCCGCGCGCGCCGCAAGGAGCGCCGGGCGCATCTCGACTTCCGCCACGACGGAAGCGTGGTCGCCGCGCTGAGCCCGCCGGAAGACGCCGGCCACAAGCTGCCGACGGCCGACGAGGTCGTCGACACGGTCGACCCGCTCACCGCCATCCTCGCCATCGGCCATGCCGTGGCGCAGACCGGAAGCTGCCGGGTCAAGGTGCCGGTCTATGACGGGAGGCGGCGTTATGACCTCGTCCTCGCCGATGACGGTATGGAGCGGCTGGCCTCGTCGGAGCGCGGCAAGCCCGTGGAGTTGCGGCGCTGCGCGCTTGACATGGTCAAGCTCGCGGGATTCTCGTCTGATCGCGACCGCGCGCCGCACACCGATCACGGCAAGGTCTGGATCATGCCGTCGCCGCGCGCCGGCGTGCCGCCGCTCCCGGCGCGCATCGAGTTTCACAGCGATTGGGGGCCGATCATCGTGCAGAGGGCGCAGACCGGCTTTGCCAAATGAGGCGGAGCGCCTGCGGCAGCTCCGCAAAGCGGTCGATGAAGGCGTCCGGCGTCATGCCCCCCAGCGTCGCCGCGCCGTAGCCGTATTGCGCGAAGACCACCGGCATGCCCGCCGCGCGCGCGGCGGCCACGTCGTTGCGATGGTCGCCGACCATCGCCGCGCTGCCGGGCGCGCTGCCGAGGCGGCCGAGCGCCGTACGCAGCGGCCCGGGGTCGGGCTTGCATGTCGGGCCGCTGTCACCGCCGAGCACCAGCGCGAAGAAGCGTTCGAGACCCAGCCCCGCCAGCACGGCTCGCGTGGCGCGCTCGGGCTTGTTGGTGCAGATGCCGAGGCCCCAACCTGCGGCGGCGAGCTCGGCGAGCACCGCCGGGACGCCGTCATAGGGGCGGGTGAGGCGCGTGGGGTCGGCCTCGTAAAGGGCGAGGAAGCGGTCGAGCGCTGCACGCAGTGGGGTGTCGCCGGCGCCGCTCGCGGCGAGCGCGCGCTCCACCAGCTTCGCCGCGCCGTCGCCCACCATCCCCGTCACCTGCGCCCGGCTGAGCGCGGGCCGGCCGAGCTCGGCCAGGAGCGCATTCACTGCCGCCGCGAGGTCGGGGACGCTGTCGACCAGTGTCCCGTCGAGATCGAACAGGATCGCCTTCTGCGTCATCTATGTTCACAATTCTTTACTATGTGACGTTATTCCTTATATGGCAGGTTTCAGCGCGCCCGGACATCCATGATATCGCCCTCCCGCACTTCCTTTTTTTTCGTCGAGCGCCCATGAGCGATTCGCGCTTGGCCGTGCTGATTCTCGCCGCGGGTCAGGGTACGCGGATGAAGTCGGCGTTGCCCAAGGTGCTGCACCGGATCGCCCACCGGCCGATGATTCGGCACGTGCTGGCGGCGGCGGCGCCGCTCGAGCCCGCGCGCACCATCGTCGTCATCGCGCCCGGCATGGATCAGGTCGCCGAGGCGGTGTCGCCGGCGGAAACGGTGGTGCAGGCGAAGCCGCGTGGCACCGGCCACGCCGTGGCGTCGGCCCGTCTGCTGCTCGAGGGATTTGCCGGTGACGTGCTGGTGCTGAACGGCGACGCGCCGCTGGTGACGACGGCGACGCTGCAGGCGCTCATCGCCGAGCGGCGGCGCGCGCCGGAGGCGGCGGCGGTGGTGGCGGGCATGCGCCCGGCCGATGCGAGCCCCTACGGCCGGCTGGTGATATCCGCCGCAGGCATGCTGGAGGCGATCGTCGAAGCGCGCGACTGCACCGCCGAGCAGCGCGGCATCGGCCTGTGCAACGCTGGGCTCTGGGCGATCGACGGGCGCCAGGTTTTCGCGCTGCTCGAAGGCGTCGGCACCGACAACGCCAAGGGCGAGTACTATCTGACCGACATCATCAAGATCGCGCGTGCGCGCGGCTTGGCCTGCCGCGCCATCGAGGCGCCGGCGGACGAGATGGTCGGCGTCAACAGCCGCGCCGAGCTCGCCGCTGCCGAGGCGCTGATGCAGCGCCGACTGCGCGCCGAGGCGATGGCCGGCGGCGTCACCCTGGTCGACCCCGACACCGTCTTCTTCAGCGCCGATACGCGCATCGGTCGCGACAGCACGGTCGGGCCGTTCGTCGTGTTCGGACCGGACGTCACCATCGGCGAGGGTGTCGAGATTCCCGCCTTCTGCCACATGGTCGGCGCCAGGATCGGCGACCGCTCGAGCATCGGCCCCTTCGCGCGTCTGAGGCCCGGCGCCGATCTCGGGCCCGAGGTGCATATCGGCAATTTCGTCGAAGTGAAGAACTCGCGGCTCGAGGCCGGCGTCAAAGCGAACCACCTCACCTATCTCGGCGACAGCACGGTCGGCGCGCGCGCCAACATCGGCGCCGGCACCATCACCTGCAATTACGACGGCTTCGCGAAATTCCGGACGGAGATCGGCCAGGGCGCGTTCATCGGCACCAACACCTCGCTGGTCGCGCCGGTCAAGATCGGCGACGGCGCCTATGTCGCCGCCGGCAGCGTGATCACCGCGGACGTCCCGGCGGATGCGCTCGCCATCGCGCGCGCCGAGCAGGCGGTGAAGCCGAAGCGCGCCGCCGAGATCCGCGCGCGGCGCAGCGCCGAGAAGGCGAAGAAGCAACAACGTCATGGTAAGCATTGAATGTGTGGCATTATTGGTGTGATCGGCAAACGGGAAGTGGCGCCGCTGCTGGTGGACGGGCTGCGCCGGCTCGAATACCGTGGCTATGATTCGGCCGGCGTCGCGACGCTGGTCGAAGGCCGCATCGAGCGCAGGCGCGCCGAGGGCAAGCTCGACAAACTGGTCGAGCGCCTCGCCGCGCAGCCGATCGGCGGCAAGATCGGCATCGGCCACACGCGTTGGGCGACGCATGGCGCGCCCAACGAGACCAATGCGCATCCCATCGCGACCGACCGCGTCGCCGTCGTCCATAACGGCATCATCGAGAATTTTCAGGAGCTCAAGGATGAGCTCACCGTCTGGGGTCATGAATTCGAGACGCAGACCGACACCGAGGTGGTGGCGGCGTTGGTCACACGCCACCTCGCCGACGGCCTGACGCCGCAGCAGGCGGCGGCGAAGGCGTTTCGCCGCCTCGAGGGTGCGTTCGCGCTGGCGATTCTCTTCGCGGGTCATCCCGATCTGCTGATCTGCGCCCGGCGCGGCTCACCGCTCGCCATCGGCTTCGGCGACGGCGAGATGTATCTCGGCTCCGACTCGCTGGCGCTGGCGCCGCTGACACGCCGCATCCTCTATCTGAACGAGGGCGACTGGGCGGTGGTGACGGCCGAGGGCGCCGAGGTGTTCGACGCCGCGCACAAGAAGGTGGTGCGGCAGATCAAGGAGACGGCGCTCACCGGTGCCCTCATCGGCAAGGGCAATCACCGCCACTACATGGAGAAGGAGATCTTCGAGCAGCCGGCGGTGATCGGCGACACGCTCCACGCCCATTTCCATCCGACGACGCGCAGCGTCCATCTCGCGGCGCTACCCTTCGCGCTCAAGGATGTAAGCAAGGTGACGATCATCGGCTGCGGCACGTCCTTTCATGCCGGTCTCGTCGCCAAATACTGGCTCGAGCGCATCGCCCGTTTGCCGGCCGAGGTCGAGATCGCCTCGGAGTTCCGCTATCGCGCACCGGAAATGGCGAAAGGTGGCGTCTCGCTCTTCATCTCGCAGTCCGGCGAGACGCTCGATACGCTCGAGGCGATGCGCTACGCCAAGAAGCAGGGCCAGAAGCTTGTCGCGCTGGTCAACCAGCCCGAGAGCACCATGGCGCGTGAGGCCGATGCGGTGCTGGCGACGCTGGCGGGACCTGAGATCGGCGTCGCTTCGACCAAGGCCTTCACCACCCAGCTCGCCGTGCTCGCCTGCTTTACCATCGCCGTGGCGCGCGCGCGCGGCAAGATCGACGCCGCTCAGGAGGCGAAGCTTTCGACCGCGCTGACCGAGGTGCCGTCGCGCGTCACCGAGGCGCTCGGCCATGCCGCGCACATCGCCCAGCTCGCGCCGGTCATCGCCGAGGCGCGCGACGTGCTCTATCTCGGCCGCGGCACGGCCTATCCGCTGGCGCTCGAGGGTGCGCTGAAGCTCAAGGAGATCTCCTATATCCATGCCGAAGGCTACGCCGCCGGCGAGATGAAGCACGGGCCGATCGCGCTCATCGACGAACACGTGCCGGTGATCATGCTGGCGCCCAGGGACGATCTCTTCGAGAAGACCGCGTCCAACATCCAGGAAGTGGCGGCGCGCGGCGGCAAGGTGGTGATGATCAGCGATCGCGACGGCCTGAAGCGCCTGGAGGGGCGCCTCTCCTTCGGCATCGAGGTGCCGACCTGCGATCCCTTCGTCGCGCCGCTGCTCTACGCCGTGCCGGTGCAGCTCCTGGCCTACCACGTCGCCTTGGCCAAGGGCACCGACGTCGACCAGCCAAGGAATCTGGCGAAGTCGGTCACGGTGGAATAGGGCGCCCCGCGGATCCACGGCCGATCTTTGCGACTTGCCAAAGCTACATTTCCGTATCTAATTGATCGTGCACCAACAACCACCGGGGTCAGCGAAAACCCGGGCCGCGGGAGGCAACTCATGCACATTGCCCTGCGCTGGATCCCCTTTCATGTCCTCTGCCTCGTGCTGGCGGCGAGCGCGTCCGCCGCGGCGCAGACCCGCTGTGATCGGCTGCTGACGCAGCTCCACGGCAAGGTGGTCGACGCCGTCTGCTTCGAGAGCGCCGATCTCACGACCAACAATCCGGCGACGACGCCGGCGAACAATTCGCTGCCGGGGCTGCCGCCCTTCGCCTTCACGCCGCAGACCGACCGCGGCGTCATCTCGCCGAACCCACCCAACCGCACGCCGATCACCAAGGCCGTCCCCGGCCTCCAGCTCGACGCACGGATCGCCGACGATCCCGCCGGCGAGGCGCGCATCCTGCTGCGCCTGCCGGATCAATGGAACGGCAAGCTCGTCGTCGCCGGCGCCTCGGGTACGCGCAGCGAGTTCAACGGCGATTTCGCCTGGAGCGACTACGTGCTGCAGCAGGGCTATGCCTATGTCTCGCAGAACAAGGGCGTGCTGAACTTCTTCCTGGCCGCGGTCAGCCCAACGCCGCCCGCCGATCCGCTGGCCTGCCGGCTCAACCCGACTTCGCTCTTCTGGGTTCACTTCTACGACAACGATGCGGCGACGCCGTTCACGCGCTGGACCGAGGTCATGATCGAGACAGCGCGTCTCGGGCGGCAGGCGCTATCCGCCCATTACGGCCACCACCCGCGCCGCACCTACGCCGTGGGCACATCGAATGGCGGCTACCAGGTGCGCCGCGCCATGGAGACGGCGCCCGAATTGTTCGACGGCGGCGTCGACTGGGAGGGCACGTTCGTCGATCCAGCGGCGTCCAACGTCGTGATGAGCCTGCCGCCAGCGATCCTCAATTTCCCGGATTACCTCGCCTCTGGCTTCGATCCGAACAGCACGGCCGCGAAAAACATCGTCGCGGCAGGCTATCCGCCCGATATCGTTTCGGGGACGAATTCGCTCTGGGGCCTCTATTCGGGGCAGTTCTGGGAGGTCACGCTGTGCCAATGGCAGAAGCGGCTCGATCCGACCTACGACACTTATGGCGCCGGCACGGCAAACTACAGCTATGTGGCGCGGCTCGCGGCCTCGGATGTCGGCACCAACGTCGCCGCGATCACCACGACCGGCGCCATCCAGCGCCCGCTGGTCACCGTGGCCGGGACCATGGATGCGCTGCTGCCGATCAACGACCAGGCCCGCGCCTATGCGCGCAGCGTCGCCGCGGCACGGTCGTCCTCCTCACGCGAGGGCGATGATGACGATCGCCACGCACCGGCTTACCGCCTTTACGAGGTGCAGAACGGCAACCATATCGAGACCTTCAAGGACACCTTCCCGCAGCTGGAGTTCATTGCGCCGCACGCGCAGCGCGCCTTCGACCTGCTGGCTGATTTCGTCGAGCACGGCAGCAGCCTGCCGCCGGACCAGTGCATCCCGCGCGGCGGCGCCGTCACCGCGTCGCCGAGCGAGCCGGGGCATTGCGCCGCTCTCTTCGTGCCGTGACGGTGGCCGCCAACCTCGCGGCAGCGCGCGTCTAAGGGCTGTCGCCCGCCTAGACGGGCCGTATTATGCGGCGACGGCGCGGCCCGGCGTTGGGTTGCGTCGAGATCGCACTGGCGCGGACGCGTACGCGCTCGTCTAGCGCTGGCGCGCGATGAAATAGGCGAGATCGACGATCTCGGCGTCGCCGATGGGTTGCAGCACCTCGGCCATCGAGGCGTCATAGCCAATGCGCGCGCGGCTCTTGTAATCGTGCAAGGTCTTGACGACGTAGTCCTCGCGCTGGGCGGCGAGGCGGGGGACATTCTCCTGCCCAGTGAGATCTGCGCGGTGGCAGATGTTGCAGCGGTAATGCTCGACCAGCGCGCGGCCGCGCTCGAGCCGCACTGCGTCGGCCGCATCGGCTGGCGGGACGGGCGGCGGCAGCTTGGCGATGAAATCTGCGACGTCGCGCATGTCGTTGTCGCTGAATCCCTTGGTGGCCTCGTTCATCGGCTCGAAGACGCGCTGCTTCTCGCGGAAGAGATAGATCTGAATCAGCGTGTAGGGTGCGGTCTGCGCGCCCAGCGACGGCACCTCCGGCGTCTCCGACTGCCCCTTCTCGCCATGGCAGGCAAAGCACGGCGCGAGCCGCTCGGCCAGCTCTTCGGCGGTTGCCGGAACCACGGCGGCCGAGAGCATCGTCAAGGCGGCGAGGGCGATACGCATCGGCGGAAGGAGGGCCGGGCGCTGGAGGCGCCCGGCCCTTTGCTCAATGGCGCCCGGAGATCTGCGGCGAGCTGCGCTGTGGCGCGTAGCTCACGCGGTATACGGCGCCGTTATAGTCGTCGGAGATGAGCAGCGAGCCGTCCTTCATCACCTCGAGGTCGGCAGGACGGCCGAGATAGTTGTTGTTCTCGATGAAGCCGGTGATGAACGGTTTCACGGACTTGACGGTGCCGTCCTTGTTGAGGGTCGCCACGACGATGTCGCCGCCGATCTTCTTGGTCTTGTTCCATGACCCGTGCCGCGCGATGAAAATCGCGTTCTTATACTCGTTCGGGAACATGCGGCCGGTATAGAAGCGCATGCCCAGGGGCGCGCTGTGCGGCCCCAGGAGCGCGATCGGCTTGGTGAACTCGTCGCAGCTGTGGCCCCAGCCGAACTCCTGGTCGGGGATGTCGCCCTGGTGGCAATAGGGGAAGCCGAAATTGTCCTTGCCGGGATTGGCGAGCCGGTTGAGCTTGTCCTGCGGGATGTCTTCCGCCGCGCGCGACGACCTGCATGTCGCTGCCGTCGAGCTTGATGCTGCGGAGCTGCGCATGCGTGTCCGGCGGCATGCAGATGTTGCAGGGCGCGCCGACGTTGAAATAGAGCCGATTGTCGGGGCCGACGGCGAGGAACTTCCAGCCATGCGGCTCGTCCTTGGGCAGGTCGCTGTAGATGACCTGCGGCTTCGGCGAGTCATTTAGATGATCCTCGACGTCGTCGATCTTCGAGATCTGCGACAGCTCGGCGACGTAGAGCGTGCCGTCGTGGAGCGCGATGCCGCTGGGGCGAAAGAGCCCGGTGAGGAGCGGCTTCGCCTCGCGCTTGCCGTTCTTGTCGGTGATCGCATAGATCTTGTCGGCGACGCGCGAGCTGACGAACACCGTGCCCTTGTCGCCGATCCGCAGCGAGCGCGCGTTGGTCATGCCGCTGGCATAGACTTCGATCTTGAAATCCTTGGGCGCTTGCAGCTTTGCGACCGGCAGCTTGTCGGCCGCGGTCGGGATCGGCAGCGCCGCCACCGGCGCGAGCTTGGCGGCGGCTTCGGATTTCGGCGCATCCTTCAGCGCCGAATTGGTGGTCGGCGCCGGCAGCGGTGCCGGCGCGGATTGCGCCGCGGGCGCGGTGCTGTTGGACGGTTACTGCGCCGCGAGCGGCCCGGCATACAGCGACAAGCCGGCAATTCCCGCAAGCAAAAGTGTGTGGGAGCTGGATGGGCAAAGCTTCATGGCGATCCTCCCGAAGGCGGCCGGTTGATCCGACGTTCCGGCAAAACTATATCAGCGCGCGAGCCGCTCCAAGCTTTTCCCGGCCGGATAGGGGTGGCAGGGGCGAAAACGCGGCGGCGGCGTCTCAACAAATCCGTGCGGCCGCCTATACTGACCCGATGAAATTTCATCACCCGCGATGCGCGATGGCGTTTGCCGGCGCCCTTCTCGTGATGATTATGGCGCCGGCCGGCGCCGCGCGCGCCGATGAGGTGATCGCCTTCTATCGCGCCACCTGGGCGGGCCTGCCAGCGGCGGAGATGCGGCTCGCCTTCAGCGATGGCGGCTCCGGCTACCGCGACGAGATCCACATCGAGACCAAGGGGCTGGCGCGATTGTTCACCAAGTTTCGCGGCGGCGCGGTGGCGGAAGGCCGCCTCGGCGATGATGGCTCGGCGGCGCCGTCGCGCTACGACGCGCTCTACGATCTGCGCAAGCGCCGCGACAGCCGGATCAGCATGCGCTTTGTCGGCAGCCGCGGCGCTGTCATCGCCGAGCGGACGCCCGCGGACACCAGCCACAAGCCGCCGCTGGACGAGCCCTATCGCCGCAACGTCACCGACCCGCTGTCGGCGTTGGCATCCATCCGCCATGCGCTCAAGGTCAAGCCGCCGAAGCCCGGCACCCAGTTCAAGATTCCCGTCTATGATGGCTCCCGCCGCTTCGATGTCGCGGTCAGGGTCGTGTCGGTCGGCGGCAACGATAACCTCGTGCAGGTGAAGCTCACCTTGGTGCCGATTGCCGGCTTCAAGGGCGGCTCGAGCGAAGACGGCGACCCCGATGATGCGCCGCGCCCGATGGACGTCACTTTCACCAACGACGCTGCCATCGTGCCGGTATCGATCCGCGTCTCGATTGCCTATCTGCCGTTGGTGGTGCGGTTTCAGCATCGTTGCGACACATTCGCCGCCTGCGCGCCATAGCGGCGCATTGCCAACGGGGCGCGTCCGCCCTCGGACGTGTTAACATTGCCGACGGCGCGCCGCGCCGCGGAGCGGAGGATTCACGTGGAAGCGGGGCTCACACAGACGCTGGAGCAGCACAAGCTCGATGCACCGCTGCTCACGCCGCGCGATGAGGGCGGGCGCCACCAGATCGTCGTCGTCGGCGGCGGCGCGGGCGGGCTGGAACTCGTGACGCGGCTGGGCGACACGCTCGGCAAGCGCCGGCGGGCGCGCATCGTCCTGGTGGAGAAGTCGCGGACGCATCTGTGGAAACCGCTGCTGCACGCGGTCGCCGCCGGCAGCCTCAATATGGACGAGCATGCGCTCGATTACCTGGCGCAAGCCCACTGGCACCATTTCGGGTACCGCTTCGGCGAGATGATCGGCCTCGACCGGGCCAGGAGGCAGGTTCATCTCGCCCCCACCTATGACGAGGAGGGGCTGGAGATCACGCCGCCGAGATCAATCCCTTACGATACCCTGGTCGTCGCCGTCGGCAGCGTCACCAACGATTTCGGCACGCCGGGTGCGGCCCGCTACGCCATCCCGCTCGACACGCCCGAGCAGGCGGTCCGCTTCAACCACCGCCTCGTCAACGCCTGTATCCGCGCGCAGTCGCAAACCGGGCCGGTGCGGCCCGGCCAGCTCCACGTTGCCATCATCGGCGCCGGCGCCACCGGTACCGAGCTTGCCGCCGAGCTGCACCGCACGGCGCGCGAGATCGTCGCCTACGGCCTCGACCGCATCAATCCCGAGAAGGACATCCGCATCACCCTCATCGAGGCGGCCGAGCGCATCCTGCCGGCGCTGCCGCCGCGCATCTCGGAATCGACCACCAAGCTGCTCCAGGACCTCAACGTCGATGTGCGCGCGAATTCGAAGGTGACGGAAGTGCGCGCCGACGGCGTGCTGCTCGTCGATGGCGGCTTCATCCCGTCGGAGCTTGTCGTCTGGTCCGCTGGCGTCAAAGGCGCCGACGTGCTCGCTCATCTCGATGGGCTCGAGGCGACGCGCTCCAACCAGCTCGTGACGCTGCCGACGCTGCAGACGACGAAGGATCCCGACATCTTCGCCATGGGCGACTGTGCGGCATGCCCGAGGCCGGGATATCCGATGCCGGTGCCGCCGCGCGCCCAGGCGGCACACCAGCAGGCGTCACATCTCGTCCGGCAACTGCGCCGCCGTCTCGAGGGCAAGCCGCTCGAGCCTTACGTCTATCGCGATTTCGGCTCGCTGGTCTCGCTCGGCAAATACAGCACGGTCGGCAGCCTCATGGGTTTCCTGATCGGCAAGAATTTCTTCATCGAAGGCTGGTTTGCGCGCCTGACGTATCGCTCGCTCTACAAGATGCACGAGGTCGCGCTGTATGGGCCTGTCAGGGCGATCCTCGGAGCGATCGCGCGCAGCATCACGCGGCAGACTCAGCCGATGGTCAAGCTCCACTAATGCCGGGCGTGCACGGTCATTTCTTCTTGCGCAGGCGGCGCGCATTTGCCACGGCGGGGCCGTGCCACGGCGCCAAGGCGGTAACGAGGCTGCCGCCGCGGCGCATCAACGCGAGCGTCGAGCGCTGCGCCGCCCGCGTCTTCTCCGCCACCATGCGTTTATACTCGGCAGCGCTGCAACTGCCGTCGGCCATCATCCACGCCCGCCGCGCGACCGTCTCCCAGGAGGCCATGGTCAATTCGGCCATCATCAGCGGGAGAAGGCGGACGGCGCGGCCGCGCTTGCGTTTTTTCATCTTCCTGACATGGCGTCTCGCGAGATCCGGCGCAAGCGCTGCGTCATTTTTTCGGCTCGCCGTCGCGCGTCACCGGCGTCCAGCTCGGCGGGTCGCTGGCCGGGAAGCTTTGTTGCGACTCCAGATCGACGAGGTCGACGCTCGCCTCGGCATCACGCCGACGCGCGGGTGCACGACGCTTTTTCCGCTCCTGCCGCTCAGCCGTCGCGTGCTTGTCTGCCATACGATCCCCCGCTGCCCTAGATGTGAACGCGCCCATTCGCGCGAGGTTGCGAAGCTCAGGGTACCTGATTGACATATCGGGCGCGATACTCCACCTGCCCGGAGCAGCCCGGCAATTGGAAGGCCCATGAAACAGCTCCTGATCCCTCTCATCGTCGCCGCTGGCCTCCTCGGTCCGGCACGCGCGGACACGCCGACCTCATCCGGGATAGCCGTCGAAAACGCCTGGGCCCGCGCGACGCCCGGCGGCGCAAGGACGGGCGCGGTCTATCTGACTTTGGTGAATCATAGTGCGGATGCCGATCGGCTGGTTGGCGTCGCAACGCGGGTGGCTGATCGAGCGCAGCTCCATGTCGAGAGCCTCGAGAATGGCGTTATGAAGATGCGCCCGCTTGCGGAAGTCGAGGTGCAGCCGGGGGCAACCGCAGTGCTGAAGCCGGGCGCTACTCACGTTATGCTGATGGGCCTCAGACAGCCGCTGAAGGAAGGCGATTCCTTCCCGCTGACGCTTGAGTTCGCCAAGGCGGGCAAGCAGGACGTGCAAGTCAAGGTGGCAAAGGCCGGCGCTATGGGCACGCCCGGGATGGGAGCCCACGACATGAACCATATGGAGATGATGAAGCGCTGAGCCGAGGAATATGGCGGCCGCAGGGTAGAGCCGCATGAGATGGGCGCTGGTCGCGAGCCTCGTCGGCGGGCTCGCGCTGACGATCCTCCTCGTCCTCCATTTCGGTGCGCCCGCCGTTGCCGCCGCGCTCGGCGCCGCCGGGGTCTCTGGACTGGCCATCATCGCCGCGGTGCATTTCGCGGCCATCGTGCTGATGGGCTTTGCCTGGTGGCTGCTGGCGAGCGCGGCCGTCAAGCCGCTGGTGTTCGTGTGGGCGCGGCTGATGCGCGATTCGGCTGCGGAGGTACTGCCGCTGTCGCAAGTGGGCGGCTACGTCCTCGGCGCGCGCGCCCTCGTCCTGCACGGTGTCGGCGCCGCCGTCGCTGTCGCCACGACACTGGTCGACCTCACCCTCGAGATGGGCAGCCAGATCGCCTACACCGCGCTCGGCCTCGGATTGCTGCTATGGCTGCGCCCGAGCACGACGCTCGCCGTGCCCGTCGCGATCGGGCTTGCGGTCGCCGTCATCGCGATCGTCGCTTTCGTCGTGGTGCAGCGGAGAGGCGCCGGCGTCTTCGAGCGCCTCGCCTCGCGGCTCGTCCGCGACCGGCTCATTGCCATTGCCGTGAGCGCGGAGGCGGCCCAGGCCGAGATCCGCGAGATTCATGGCCATAAACGCGGGCTGTGGTCGTGCTTCCTGCTGCATCTCCTCGCCTGGCTCGCGAGCGGCGCCGAAGCCTGGCTGGCGCTCAAGCTCATGGGCGCCTCGCTCGGGATCGTGCCGGCGCTGGCGCTGGAGAGCCTGCTCTACGCCATCCGCAGCGCGGCCTTCATCGTGCCCAACGCCATCGGCGTGCAGGAAGGCGCCTACGTCATGCTCGGCGCGAGCTTCGGGCTCACGCCCGATTTCGCGCTGGGCCTGTCGCTGCTGAAGCGCGGGCGCGACCTGCTGCTCGGCGTCCCCGCGCTGCTGGCGTGGCAGATCTTCGAGAGCCACCGCGTGTGGCAGCGCCGATCCCTCGCGGGACCGACCGAGCCGACCCGGCCCGCGGACTAGCGGCGCGAGCCGAGCCGCGAAATGTGTCCGCCGCGCTTGATCGCCGCGCATCGTGGCAGGAGATTGTGGGGTCGCTGCAAACAGCGGGTGCTCGGATGGATCGCTTTGCCAGCATGGCGGTATTCGTCAAGGTGGTCGAGGGCAGCAGCTTCGCCGCGGCGGCCCGGCATTTCCGCCTGTCGCCGGCGATGGTGAGCCGCCATGTCCACGCGCTCGAGGAGCAGCTCGGCGCGCAGCTGCTGAACCGCACCACGCGCCGCGTCAGCCCGACGGAAGTAGGGCAGGCTTATTACCAGCGCGTGCGGCAGATCCTCGCCGATATCGAGGAGGCGGACCGCCTTGCGGCCGACCTGCAGGCGACGCCGCGCGGCCTGCTGCGGATCACATCGTCGCAGTCCTTCGGTGTCCGCCACCTCGCGCCGGCCATCGCCGATTACCTCGCGCTCTGTCCGGAAGTGCTGATGGACGTGACCCTCAACGATCGCTACCTCGACGTCATCGAGGAGGGATTCGACCTCGCCGTGCGCATCGGGCATCTCGAGGATTCGAGCCTGATCGCGCGCCGGCTCGCGCCGGTGCGGATGGCGCTCTGCGCCGCGCCCGACTACATCGCTCGCCACGGCGCGCCGCAGACGCCCGCCGAGCTCGCCCAGCACAACTGCCTCATCTACACCTACGCTGCGGCGCAGAGCGAGTGGCGCTTCGTCGATGGCGAGGGCAAGGAGGAAGCGGCGCACATCGCCGGCCGGCTGCTGGCGAACAACGGCGACGTCCTGCGCGTCGCGGCGCTGCAGGGGCAGGGCGTCGCGCTCGCGCCGACCTTCATGCTCGGCGAGGACCTACGCGCCGGCGCGCTGGTCCGGCTGCTGCCGGCCTACACGCCGCCGGAAGGCGGGCTTTACGCCGTCTATCCGCCAAGCCGCCACCTCTCCGCCAAGGTGCGCAGCTTCGTCGATTTCCTGGTGACACGGTTCGGCGGCGAGCCTGATTGGGATCGCGCCGAGGACAAGAGTGTCGACCGGAGCAAAGCAAGCGCTTGACCTTGGGGTGACCGGAGCGTTACGCCGCCACGCGCGTCTGCTGCCGCAGAGAAAGAGGGGCTTCCGTGCCGATCGCCGCCGAACGCACCGCCAACACGCCCGGCATTGTCCGCCACGACTGGACGCGGGAGGAAGTGCGCGCGCTGTTCGCGCTGCCGATGCCCGAGCTGATTTTCCGCGCTCAGAGCGTGCACCGGATACATTTCGATCCGCGGCAGGTGCAGATCTCGACGCTGTTGTCGATCAAGACCGGCGGCTGCCCGGAGGATTGCGCCTACTGCCCGCAAAGCGCCCGCTACGACACCGGCGTCGAAGCGTCGAAGCTCATGAGCGTCGCGGCGGCGCTCACCGATGCTGCAGCGGCGAAGGCGGCGGGCGCGATGCGCTTCTGCATGGGTGCGGCATGGCGCTCGCCCAAGGACCACGATCTCGACGCCGTCTGCGCCATGGTCGAGGGCGTCAAGTCGCTCGGCCTGGAGAGCTGCGTCACGCTGGGCATGCTGAGCGCAGCGCAGGCGCGGCGGCTCAAGGACGCGGGGCTCGACTACTACAACCATAACCTCGACACCTCGCCCGAGTTCTATGGCGAGATCATCACCACGCGCACCTACCAGGATCGCCTCGACACCCTCGCCCATGTGCGCGCCGCCGGCATTAACGTCTGCTGCGGCGCCATCGTCGGCATGGGCGAAGGGCGCGAAGACCGGGTCGGCATGATCGCCACGCTGGCCAGCCTGCCGGCCCATCCCGAGAGCGTGCCCATCAACATGCTGGTGCAAGTCGCGGGCACGCCACTCGCCACCGGGGAAAAGCTCGATCCGATCGAGTTCGTGCGCACCATCGCGGTCGCGCGTATCACCATGCCGGCCGCGATGGTGCGCCTCTCGGCCGGCCGCCAAGAGATGAGCGACGAGATGCAGGCGCTGTGCTTCCTCGCCGGCGCGAATTCGATCTTCTCCGGCGCCAAGCTGCTGACCACCGCGAATCCAGAGCATGAGCGCGACCGGCAGCTGTTCGATCGTCTCGGAATGGCGGCGATGCCGGGGTGAGCCGCCGCGCGGCGCGGCGTTAACAGGTAGCCCGCTGGGTGATATCGTGGACGGCAGGAGGTCACGCTTATGAAGCTCAAGGACCCGAGGCTCTTCCGGCAGCAATGCTACATCGACGGCAAGTGGGTGGAGGCCGATGACCGCGAGGCGATCCCGGTCAACAACCCCGCCGACAATTCCATCCTCGGCACGGTGCCCAAGATGGGCGCCGACGAGACACGCCGCGCCATCGAGGCAGCCGAGCGCGCGCTGCCCGATTGGCGCGCCCGCACCGGCAAGGAGCGCGCCGCCGTCCTGCGCAAGCTCTACGAGCTGATGATCGAGAACCAGGAAGACCTGGCGCAGCTGATGACGGCCGAGCAGGGGAAGCCGCTCACGGAATCGCGCGGCGAGATCGTCTACGCCGCGTCCTTCATCGAATGGTTCGGCGAGGAGGGCAAGCGCGTCTATGGCGACACCATCCCCGGCCATGCGCGCGACAAGCGCATCGTCGTGCTGAAGCAGCCGATCGGCGTCTGCGCCGCGATCACGCCGTGGAATTTCCCGGCGGCAATGATCACGCGCAAGATGGGGCCGGCGCTGGCCTCCGGCTGCACCATGGTGCTGAAGCCGGCGACGCAGACGCCGTTCTCGGCGCTCGCCTTGTGCGAGCTGGCCGAGCGCGCCGGCGTGCCCAAGGGGGTCTTCTCCTGCGTCACCGGCTCGGCCGCCGCGATCGGCGGCGAGATGACCTCGAACCCGATCGTGCGCAAGTTGACCTTCACCGGCTCGACCGCGGTCGGCAAGCAGCTGATGGAGCAATGCGCGGGCACGGTGAAGAAGCTCTCGCTGGAGCTCGGCGGCAATGCGCCCTTCATCGTCTTCGACGACGCCGATCTCGACGCCGCGGTCAAGGGCGCCATCGCCTCCAAGTACCGCAATGCCGGCCAGACCTGCGTCTGCGCCAACCGCCTGCTGGTGCAGGACGGCGTCTACGAGGCTTTCGCGGCCAAGCTCGCCCAGGCGGTGAAGGCGATGAAGGTGGGGTCGGGCATCGAGACCGGCACGGTCATCGGCCCGCTCATCGACATGAAGGCGATCGAGAAGGTCGAGGAGCATGTCGGCGATGCCCTCAAGAAAGGCGCGCGCGTCGTGGTCGGCGGCCATCGCCATGCGCTCGGCGGCAGCTTCTACGAGCCGACCGTGCTCGCCGACGTCACCACCGACATGGCGGTGACGCGCGAGGAGACCTTCGGGCCGGTGGCGCCGCTGTTCCGCTTCAAGACCGAGCCGGAGGCGATCGAGATGGCGAACGACACCGAATTCGGCCTCGCCGCCTATTTCTACAGCCGCGACGTCAATCGCGTGTGGCGGGTTGCCGAGGCGCTCGAATACGGCATCGTCGGCATCAACGAGGGCATCATCTCGACCGAGGTGGCGCCCTTCGGCGGCGTCAAGGAAAGCGGCCTCGGCCGCGAAGGCTCGAAATACGGCATCGAGGAGTTCCTGGAGGTCAAGTATCTCTGCCTCGGCGGCGTCACCGCCTGAACCGCCCGTCTCGCCTTCGTGTGCCCGCATGAGCGTGCCGCGGATGCGACGCGGACGTTTCTTGGATGCGCGGTCCATATGGTCCGCCGTCGGCGCGGCAGGATCGCCGGTTGAGCCGCTTCTGGCGGGGATGCTAGGGTCGGGCGGCGCGCCTGCATGCTCGGGAACGGTGCCTCATGGCCAAGTATGATTTCGACATGTTCACCATCGGCGCGGGCTCGGGCGGCGTCGCTTCGTCGCGGCGCGCCGGCACCTATGGCGCGCGGGTCGGCATCTGCGAGGACAGCCGCGTCGGCGGCACCTGCGTCATCCGCGGCTGCGTGCCGAAGAAGCTGCTGGTCTACGGGGCACAGTTCGCCGACGCTTTCGCCGATGCCGCGGCCTATGGCTGGACGGCCGCGCCGCCGGTGCATGACTGGGCGAGCCTGATCGCCGCCAAGAACAAGGAGATCGGCCGGCTCGAGGGGGTCTACCACAAGCTGCTCAAGGATTCCGGGGTCAAGCTTATCGAGGGGCGCGGCCGGCTGGTCGACCCGCACACCGTCGAGATCGACGGCGAGCGTTACACCGCCGCCAACATCCTCGTCGCCACCGGGGCGCATCCGGTGCTGCCGGCGATCCCGGGCATCGAGCATGCCATCACCTCCAACGAGGCGCTCGATCTCGCCGCGCTGCCGCGGCGCATCGTCATCGTCGGCGGCAGCTACATCGCCGTCGAGTTCGCCGGCATCTTCCACAGCCTCGGGGCGGAAGTGACGCTGGCGTGCCGCCGCGACGAGCTGCTCGGGGGCTTCGACGACGATGTGCGCGTGACGCTGGCGCAGGAGCTGCGCACGCGCGGCATCGCGATCCGCGCGCGCACGGACATCACCCGCATCGACAAGCGCGACCATGGCTGCGATCTCGCCACGGCCAAAGGCGAGACGTTGTCGGCCGATCTCGTCATGTACGCCACGGGGCGGCGGCCCAACACGCGCGGCATCGGCCTCGAGGAGGCCGGCGTGCGGCTCAACGCATCGGGCGCGGTCACGATCGACACTTGGTCGCGCAGTGCCGTACCGCACATCTATGCCGTGGGCGACGTCACCGACCGCCTGAACCTGACGCCCGTCGCGATCGCCGAGGGGCGGGCGCTCGCCGAGACGCTGTTCAACGACAACCCGGTCGAGATGGATCATGCCAATGTGCCGACGGCGGTGTTCAGCCAGCCGCCGGTGGCGACGGTTGGCATGACCGAGCGCGCGGCCCGCCAGGCGGTGGGCGCGGTCGACATCTACCGCACGCAGTTCCGCCCCATGAAGCACACGCTGTCCGGGCGGGAGGAGCGGACGATGATGAAGCTCGTCGTGGATCGGCGCAGCGACCGCGTGCTGGGCTGTCACATGGTGGGCGCGGATGCGCCCGAGATCATCCAGGGCCTCGCCATCGCCGTGAAATGCGGCGCGACCAAGCGCCAGTTCGACCAGACGGTCGGCATCCATCCCACCACCGCGGAGGAGTTCGTCACCCTGCGCGACAAGGTGCCCGAACCCAAGGCGCAAGCGGCAGCGAGCTGATGCGGTTCCCGGCGCCGGACCGGCGAGAGGCGGTTAACTATGAGCTCGGCAGGCCGCCCAGGCTCGGGCGCGAAAGAGACGAACCGAGCTTGGGCCACCGGCCATAGGCGAAGAGCCACAGCCCGACGATGTTGAGCACCGGTACGAACAGTAGCAGGGCCCACCACTCGCTGTACCCCGTCCGGCGCAGGATCTTGATGACCGGGCTGAGGACGACGAAGCTGAAGAGAATGAAGATTCCCCAGCGCATTGCGGTCGCTAGCGGCATTCTTGCCCCCCTTGGCTCACGGATGCCCTCCAACGGGCAGTGTCGGAGACGCTGGTTTAAAGTTGGTGAAGAGCCGCCTGCGGCTTTTTGGTGGCAATATTTGACTCGATTAAGTCATGGAATTCGCAGGCCCGCGCTGCTATTTACAAGTGGTCCGGTCTTGTGGCGAAGTATTCGGGCACCTCGGTTGCAGTGGTTCGGGTCAGCAGCATGAATCCCACCATCGGCATTGCCCTCGGCAGCGGTGTCGCGCGAGGTTGGGGTCATCTCGGGGTCCTGCGCGTCCTCGAGCGCGAAGGCGTCATCCCGGACATAGTCTGTGGCACCTCGATCGGCGCGGTGATCGGCGCCGTCTATCTCGGCGGCCACCTGCCGGAACTCGAGGCCTGGGCCCGCGGACTCACGAAGATGCGCTTGAGCCGTTTGTTCGATTTCGACTTCGGCAATGGCGGCATCATCGCCGGCCGGCGCATCCTGCAGATTTTCCACCCCTCGCTGATCGAGAACACCATCGACAACCTGCCGAAGCCCTTCGTCTGCGTCGCCACCGACCTCAATAACGGGCATGAGGTGTGGCTGCGGCAGGGCCGCGTCATAGATGCCGTGCGTGCCTCCTACGCCATTCCTGGCCTCTTCCCGCCGGTGGCAACGGACGGGCGCTGGCTGGTCGACGGAGCGCTGGTCAATCCCGTGCCGGTCTCGGTGTGCCGGGCCCTGGGCGCGCGGCTGACCATCGCCGTCAACCTCAACGCCGACGCGTTCGGCCCCGCGCCCGCCGGCGAGGATGCCCTCGACCTGGCGCAGCGCGCCGCCATCGCCGAGGACGAGAACGGCCGTGGCTTCATCCGCAGCTATTTCGGGCGGCGCGACGGCGCGCCGAGCACCTTCAGCGTGTTCGCACGCTCGCTCCACATCGTGCAGGACCGCATCAGCCGCTCGCGCCTCGCCGGCGACCCGCCGGATGTGACGATAGCGCCGCGCCTCGGCCATATCGGCTATCTCGAATTCTATCGCGCCGAGGAATGTATCGCCGCGGGCGAGGAGGCCGCACGCCGCGCCCTGCCGGAGATTCGCGAGGCCATGCGCATGCTCGGCGTCGGGGCGGCGGCGTGGAACCGCAAGGTCAAGGGCAAATCCCCCGAGGCGCCCAAAAACACCAACAACCTCTCGGCGTGAGGCGGCGAGCCGGACGGTTGCGGCGGCACGGCACGATCGCCTAAAGAAGCACGCGCATGAACCTGATCCGCCGCTGGCTGTCGGAATCGATCAGCATCGCGTTGGCGCTGCTGTTTGCAGTGCTGGCGATGCAGGCGCCGGCTTTCACCCGCGAATACGCAGCTGCGCTGCTGCAGGTCGCGCAGGACGCGCGGCGCGACATCGAGCAGCGCAAGGCCTCGGCGCGGCAGTTCTACGGCATCAAGGCTGCGGGCGACGAGCAGTTCGTCGTCGCGCTCCAATCCTTCGAGCCCTCCAACGCAGAGACCCTGGCGCTCTCGCTGCAGCGGACGCAGGCGCTGCAGGGCGCCTATGACCGGATCGCCGGCGCGGCGCCGTTGCTGCGGCCGGTGGTCGCGGCGCGGGACGCGTTCGAGGACGAGCACGGCTACAAAGCGACGATCCTGCGCACGCTGGTTGGTACCTACAGCACACAGCTCGATTTCAGCATCGCCGCCGCGGCGTACGGTTTCGTAGGCTTGTTGACGGGCTCACTCTTGGCGCAGCTCGTGCTCTCGACATTCCGCGCCTTGGGCCGGAGGCTGACCCGCCGGCGGCGCGGTCGGATGGACGTGCCCGCCGCACAGCGCCACCCGCGCACCTGAACGAAAAGCCCCGCCCAAAGGGCGGGGCTTCGTCGCTATACCCGACGAACCTGCAGAAGGCATGACTCTTCGCCGCCGGGCAGTAACCATGCTGGCGCGAAACGGTTAATATTCGGTTACCCGCCGCAGTGCTGGCGCGAGCGATTGCAGGCCGCCTACGATCTGCTGCAGTGGACGACGCAGGCCGGGGGAGCAACGCAAGGTGCGCGAGCTGATCATCGGCCGCATGCGCGCCGAGCGGGACTTCGACGGTTAGGACATGGCTTCGGCAGGCAGGGAATGGACCGGGGATTTTCGACGGGCCGCCCGCCGATGAGGGTCTGAGAGACTGACGGGCGGCCCTGGCCAAGCTTGCGCGATGGTTGCATTGAAAACAATGCGTCGCCGCCACGGTTCCGGCGCACCGGAGCAAAAAAGGCGCTGCGGGAGAGGCGGTGCTGACCCTTTCCTGCCGATGCGTCGCCTTAGTCAGCTGCGCCGGCGGGGACATGCGGGCGAGCGGCCGCGCGATGCTGAACCTCCATCACCGTCGGCACGGCGAGCGCGAAGGCGCAGGCGATGGCGACGAAGACCGCATGCGGCGCCTGATGATCCAGCAGGGCGCCGAACAGTAGCGGCGCGGTCGACGAGCCGAGGTCGAAGCCGGAATAGACGAAGCCGAAAACGCTGCCCATGCCGGCGCCTGCCGCGGCGCGGCGGATCAGCACGTCGCGCGACGGTGCGGTGATGCCGTTGGCGATGCCGCCCAGCATCATCACCGGCACGACCGCGAGCGCGTGATCGGCGATGGCGCTCATCAGCAGCATCAGCGTGCCGGCGGTGGCGATGCCGCTCATGGCAACGCGGTGGTGCTGCCGCGTGCGGTCGGCGAGGAAGCCGCCGAGCACCATGCCGCCGGCGCTGCCGACGAGATAGCCGGTGAGCCCCAAGGTCGCCACCTGCAGCGCGACGCCGTAGCCCGAGACCAGGGCGGTGATGGAAAAGGTCTGGATACCGGAGCCCGCGAATGCGGTCATGGCGAAATAAGCAAAGGCCATCAGCACCACCGGAGAGCCCACCACCTTGAGGTAGCCGAGCCGGCGCTGCCCGGCCTCTGCCGGCCGCGCCGACAGCACCTGCGCATAGACCAGAAGATGCCGGTTGACGTAAAGCACGAGCGCTACGGCAAGGCCGGCGACGCCGACGACGCCGAGTGCCAGCCGCCAATTGCCGTAGGCGGCGAGGATGGCGACCAGCACCGGCGCGGTGGCGTATCCGAGCGTCCCGGACACGCCGTGGACGGCATAGGCGCGGCCGAGCCGGGAGCCGCTGACGCAGTGGCTGAGGATCGACAAATCGGCCGGGTGGAAGACGCTGTTGCCGAGGCCGGCGACGAGGGCGAGGGGCAAGAACACCCAGTAGGACGGCGCCAAGCCGATCAGCGCCACCGCTGCGGAGAGCAGGGTCAGTCCGCCGAGCAGGAGGCGCTGGGCGCCGTAGCGATCGACCAGCACGCCCGCCGCGGCCTGCCCGAGACCGGAGGCAACATAGAACACGGTGACGATGAGACCGAGCTCGGTGAAACTCACGCCGAATTCGTCATGGAGGATGGGGAAGAGAGGCGGCAGCGTGAGTTGCAGGACGTGGCTCGTGTAATGCGCGAACCCGACCAGCGTCATCACCGCGGTGTCGCGTCGGAGGCTCTGAGCTGGTGCCGACATCGTCGTCCGGATCTCCTCAGCGGCCGCGCCGCGAACCGTGGCCTAAATCATTGTACATAGAACCGCCGAACCTGGTGCCGATCGCTGCCGGTATGGCTGCTATGCGGGCGACCGCGGGCGGCCAAATCTTTGACGGGTCGGAAGAATTGGGTTCGTTTTGTAATTTTAATGTTTTCGCGCGCTACTCGCCCAATTTAACGCTACCAGCGTACAAGCGTACAAATGGGCGGCCGTGGCGGCGCGGTCAAGGGGCGCGGCTGGTCCGCTGGCATTCCGCGGAGAAACGGGATATCCCTAGCATTTCGCGCGGCTGCTGGCACGCGGAGCGAGGCGGTTATGGCGCAGAAATGGAGCCCCGAGACGTGGCGGGGCAAGCCGATCAAACAGGTTCCGGACTATCCCGACGATGCTGCGCTCGGCGCGGTCGAGGCAACGCTGCGCAACTACCCGCCGTTGGTTTTCGCCGGCGAGGCGCGCCGCCTGAAGCGCGCGCTGGGCGAGGTGGCGGAAGGGCGCTCCTTCCTGCTGCAGGGCGGCGACTGTGCCGAGAGTTTCGCCGAGTTCCACCCCAACAACATCCGCGACACCTTCCGCGTGCTGCTGCAGATGGCGGTGGTGCTGACCTACGGCGCTGCCTGCCCGGTGGTGAAGGTGAGCCGCATGGCCGGGCAATTCGCCAAGCCGCGCTCGGCCGATACCGAGACGCAGAACGGCGTTACCTTGCCCTCCTATCGCGGCGACATCGTCAACGGCATGGAGTTCAGCGCGGCGGCGCGCCGGCCGGATCCGCAGCGCATGGTGCAGGCCTACAGCCAGGCGGCGGCGACGCTCAACCTGCTGCGCGCCTTCGCCCAGGGCGGCTATGCCGATCTCCATCGCGTGCACAGCTGGAACCAGGGCTTCGTCGCGGCGAGCCCGGCGGGCGAGCGCTACCGCGAACTCGCCGACCGATTGACCGAGACGCTCGATTTCATGGCGGCCTGCGGGCTCACCTCGGAGACGACGCCGCAGATCCGCGAGACCGATCTCTTCACCTCGCATGAGGCGCTGCTGCTGCCCTACGAGCAGGCGCTGACGCGCGTCGATTCGACCAGCGGCGACTGGTACGACTGCTCGGCGCACATGCTGTGGGTCGGCGACCGCACGCGTCAGGCCGACGGCGCGCATGTCGAATTCCTGCGCGGCGTCAAGAACCCGCTCGGCCTCAAATGCGGCCCCAGCCTCGACACGAGTGATTTGCTGCGCCTCATCGACCTGCTGAACCCGGAGAACGAGCCGGGGCGGCTGACCTTGATCGCGCGCATGGGGGCCGACAAGGTCGAGGCCAAGCTGCCGGTGCTCGTTCGCGCAGTAGCGCGCGAGGGGCGCAAGGTGGTGTGGTGCTGCGACCCCATGCATGGCAACACGGTGACCTCCTCGAACGGCTACAAGACGCGTTCGGTCGACCGCGTCCTCGCCGAAGTGAAAGGGTTCTTCGCCGTGCACGACGCCGAAGGCAGCTATGCCGGCGGCATCCATTTCGAGATGACCGGGCAGGACGTCACCGAATGCATCGGCGGCGCCCAGGCGATCACCGAGACCTCGCTCGCCGACCGCTACCACACACATTGCGACCCGCGGCTCAATGCGAGCCAGGCGCTCGAGCTCGCCTTCCTCATTTCCGAGGCGCTCAAGAAGAAGCGCGTCGGAGAGGTGCGTCGCCGCGCCGCCGTCGCCTATTGACGGCTGGCGCTGCGCCAGCCCGCCGGGAGATCTGATGCAGCCTGACCCGAACGACCTCCCGCGCCTCACCGACGTCTATTTCCTGCGCACGAAGGAAGTGGTGCGCCGCTTCGGCGATCGTGAGGTCACCTACGCCGTCTTCATGCGAAGACCGGTGATATGCACGCCCAAGCTGATGGTCGATTTCCTCGCGGCGATGGCGGCCGAGCGCCAGACGAAATTCGATATCCAGCTCAACTATGACGAGGGCGACTGGGTCGGCGCGGGCGAGCCGCTGTTGTACCTCAGCGGCTCGCTGTTCCATCTGGTCGATCTCGAGACGGTCTATTTGCAGAAGCTCGGATCGCCCTGCGTCGCCGCGTACAACGCCTATGCCATGTGCGTCGACCTACCGAAGACCGCCTTCCTCGCCATGGATGCGCGGCACTGCGCCGGCGCCGAGATGGCGGAGATGATGGCCTATGCCGCCTCGGTCGGCTCGGCCGCCGCCAAGCGCGAGGTGGGCGCGATCGGGTTCATCGGCAACGCCACCGACGCCACCGCGCATTTCTTCGGTAATGACCAGGGGCGCGGGACCATGCCGCACGCGCTCATCGGCTATGCCGGCTCGACGGTGCGCGCGGCGGAAATGTTCCATGAGGCGTTCCCGAGCGAGACGCTGACGGTGCTGGTCGATTATTTCGGGCTGGAGATCACCGATTCGCTGGCGGTCTGCCGGCGCTTCCGCGACCTCGCCGAGAGCGGCCGGCTGGCGCTGCGCCTCGACACCCATGGCGGGCGCTACGTCGAGGAGCTCGATCTCACGCGCTCCTATGACGTGCTCGAGCGCCATGCGCCCCAGGCGATCCGCGGCTATCGCACCGAGGCGGAGCTGCGTTACCTCGTCGGCACCGGCGTCACCGCAGGGGCGATCTGGCACCTGCGCCAGCGCCTCGACGGCGCGGGCTTCGGCAAGGTGAAGATCGTCGCTAGCTCCGGCTTCACCCCCGCCAAATGCCGCATCATGGCGGTAGCAGGTGCGCCGATCGACGTGATCGGCACCGGCTCCTACCTGCCGGAGCTGTGGGCCGAGACCTACGCGACCGCCGATATCGTCGCCTATGGCGGTGAGCCGATGGTCAAGAAGGGCCGCGAATTCCTGCTGCGCAAGCGCACGGAGGGCTAGGCGCGGGGCTTGGCAGCTGTTATGCTCATTATTAGCATAATAGAAGGCCCCCGCTTCATTCTTTTGCCGTGTTCGCCAGGCTGGTAAGAAGCAGCTCCGATGATCGACCAACTCGCCATCTCCATCGCTCAGCTCAATCCCACTGTCGGCGACATCGCCGGCAACGTCGCCAAGCTGCGCCGCGCGCTTGCGGAAGCGGCGGAGCAGAGCGCCGACCTCGTCGTCGGCACCGAGCTCTGCGTCGCTGGCTATCCGCCGGAGGATCTGGTGCTCAAGCCAGCCTTCGTCGCCGCCTGCCAGGCCGCGGTGCGCGACTTCGCCAGGGAGACGACGAGCGGGCCCGCGATCATCGTCGGCACGCCCTGGCGGCAGGACGGCAAGCTCTACAACGCGGCGGCACTGCTCGACCGCGGCCAGGTGGCGGCGCTGCGCTTCAAGCATGAGCTGCCCAATTACGGCGTCTTCGACGAAAAGCGCGTCTTCGCGGCCGGTCCGGCGCCCGGCCCCATCGCCTTTCGCGGCGTGCGCCTCGGCCTCATGATCTGCGAGGACATGTGGACGCCCGATCCGACCGAGGCGCTCCAGGAGAGCGGCGCCGAGTTGCTGCTGGTCATCAACGGCTCACCCTTCGAGAGCAACAAGCGCGACGAGCGCTTGTCGTTCGCTGCAGCGCGCGTCAAGGAAAGCGGCTTGCCCTTGCTCTATGTCAATCAGATGAGCGGCCAGGACGAGCTGGTATTCGACGGCGCCTCCTTTGCCGTCGATGCCGACTGCCATCTGCGCGTCCAGCTGCCCGACTGGCGCGAGGCGGTGGTCCCGACGCGCTGGCGCCGTGGCGCCGACGAGCGCTGGACGGTCGAGGCCGGGCTGCTCAGCAGACCGAGCGAAGGGCCCGAGGCGATCTATCAGGCGATGGTGCTGGGCCTGCGAGATTATGTGCGCAAGAACCGCTTCCCTGGCGTGGTCCTGGGCCTATCCGGCGGCATCGATTCGGCGCTCTCGGCGGCGGTCGCGGTCGACGCCCTGGGCGCCGATCAGGTGCATTGCGTGATGATGCCCTCGCCCTACACTTCGCGCGACAGCCTCGAGGATGCGGCGGCGGTAGCGAAGCTGCTGGGCAGCGAGCTGCGCACTATCGGCATCGAGCCGGCGATGCAGGCCTTCCAGGAAATGCTCGCGCCGTCCTTCGCCGCGCGCCCCGCCGACATCACCGAGGAGAACATCCAGTCGCGCGCCCGCGGCGTGACATTGATGGCGCTCTCCAACAAGTTCGGCTGGATGGTGCTCTCCACCGGCAACAAATCCGAGATGTCCGTGGGCTATGCCACGCTTTATGGCGACATGTGCGGCGGCTATGCGGTGCTGAAGGACGTCTACAAGATGACCGTGTTCTCGCTATCGCGCTGGCGCAACCAGGCGAGGCCCGAGGGCTTTCTCGGGCCGGCGGGCCGGGTCATGCCCGAGCGCGTCATCACCAAGCCGCCCAGCGCCGAGCTCAAGCCGAACCAGACCGACCAGGACACGCTGCCGCCCTACGAGGTGCTCGACGACATCCTCGAATGCCTGGTCGAGCACGAAATGCCGGTGCCGGAGATCGTCGCGCGCGGCCACCCGGAGGAGGTGGTGCGCATGGTATGGCGCATGCTCGATCGCGCCGAATACAAGCGGCGCCAGGCGCCGCCGGGCGTCAAGATCACTCGGCGCGCCTTCGGCCGCGACCGGCGCTATCCCGTCACCAACGCTTTCCAGGACAGCGGCCCGACGCCGGTGCAGGACCCCGGCGAGACGCCGCGCGCGCCGGCGCCCTCGGTCACGTGACCGCGGTCCGCTTCGCGCCGAGCCCGACCGGGCGGCTGCATCTCGGCAATGCCCGCGCTGCCGTCATCAATTTCCTCTTCGCGCGCAAGACCGGCGGCCGTTTCGTGCTGCGCTTCGACGACACCGACCAGCAGCGCTCGAGCGAGGAATTCGCCCGCGCCATCGAGCATGACCTCGCCTGGCTCGGCCTCGGCTGGGATCTGTTCGTGCGCCAGTCCGACCGGCTTGCCCTCTACGCCGGCGCCGAAGAAAGGCTGAAGGCCGTCGGGCGGCTGTATCCCTGCTTCGAGACGACGGAGGAGCTCGACCTGAAGCGCAAGCTCGCCCAGGCGCGCGGCAAGCCCTGGATCTACGATCGCGCCGCGCTGACGCTCTCGTCCGACGAGGTCGAGCAACGCCGGGCGAAAGGCGAACGGCCCTATTGGCGCTTCAAGCTCGACCACGCGCCGATCGTCTGGGACGACCTCGTCCGCGGCCGCGTCGAATTCCACGGCGCGCATTTGAGCGACCCGGTGCTGATCCGTGCCGACGCGACGCCGCTCTATGCCTTCTCGTCGGTGGTCGACGACGTGGAACTCGAGATCACGCATGTGATCCGCGGCGAGGACCACGTCACCAACACCGCGGCGCAGATCCAGATCTTCGAGGCGCTCGGCTACAAGCCGCCGGCGTTTGCGCATTTCTCGCTCATCGTCGGCGCCAAGGGCGCGGCGCTGTCGAAGCGCCTCGATAGTCTCGGCCTCGCCGGCCTGCGCGATGACGGCATCGAGCCGATGGCCGTCAACAGCCTCCTCGCCAAGGTCGGGACGTCCGACGCGATTGAGCCGCGGCTCAATCTCGAAGAGCTGCTCGTCGATTTCGACCTCGCCAAGTTCGGCCGCGCGCCGCCGCATTTCGATCCCGCCGAGCTCACCGCCTTGAATGCCAAGCTGCTGCATCTGACGCCCTACGAGGCGGTGGCGCACCGTCTGCCCGAAGGCGCCGGGCAGGCCTTCTGGGAGGCAGTGCGGCCCAACCTCGAGCGCTTCGCCGAAGTCGAGACCTGGTGGCGCGTGTGCCGCGGGCCGCTGGTGCCGGTTTGCGCGCCGGAGGATGCGGAATTTCTCGCCAAGGCGGCGGACGCGCTGCCGCCGCAGCCGCTTGACACGACGAGCTGGGACCGCTGGGTCGAGCGGCTCAGAGCGGAGACCGGGCGCAAGGGCAAGGCGCTGTTCATGCCGCTGCGCAAGGCCTTGACCGGCCGCGAGAATGGACCGGAGTTGCGCAATCTGCTACCCCTCATCGGCCGCGACCGGGCCGTCAGGCGCCTGAAGGGCAGGACGGCGTAAGGGGACAAGGCGGCCGGTTGAGACAGATCAGAATTCAGTGCCGCTCGTCCTGCACAACACGCTGACCCGCCGCAAGGAAGCCTTCGAGCCCTTGGACCCGAAGAATGTCCGCATGTATGTCTGCGGGCCGACGGTCTATGACTTCGCGCATATCGGCAATGCGCGGCCCGTCATTGTCTTCGATGTGCTCTACCGGCTGCTGCGTCACACCTACGGCGCCGCGCATGTGCGCTATGTCCGCAACATCACCGACGTCGACGACAAGATCAACGCCGCCGCCAAGGCGAGCGGCGAGAGCATCTGCGCCGTGACGGAGCGCACCGCCAAGGCGTTCCACGAGGACGTGACGGCGCTGGGTGCGCTCCCACCCGATGTCGAGCCTCGCGCCACCGAGCACGTGGCGCAGATGATCGACATGATCGCGCGGCTGATCGCCTCCGGCCACGCCTATGAGGCGAACGGCCACGTGCTCTTCTCAGTCGCGAGCATGCGCGACTACGGCCGCCTCTCAGGCCGCTCGCGCGACGAGATGATCGCCGGCGCGCGGGTCGAGGTAGCGCCCTACAAGCGGGATCCCGCCGACTTCGTCTTGTGGAAGCCGTCACCGGACGATCTGCCGGGCTGGGCGAGCCCATGGGGCCGCGGCCGGCCCGGCTGGCACATCGAATGCTCGGCGATGAGCGAGGCGCATCTCGGCGAGACCTTCGACATCCACGGCGGCGGGCTCGACATCATCTTCCCGCACCACGAGAACGAAGTGGCGCAGAGTGTGTCGGCGCACCATGGCAAGCCCTTCGCGCGCTACTGGGTGCACAACGCGTTGCTGCTGGTGAATGGCGAGAAGATGTCGAAGTCGCTGGACAATTTCCGCACCATCCGCGACGTCCTCGCGCAAGCGCCCGGCGAGGCGGCACGCTACGCCATGCTGATGAGCCATTACCGCGATCCGCTCGATTGGACGGAGGAGCGGTTAGCGGAGGCGAAGCACGCGCTCGACCGCTTTTACTTGGCGCTCCGGCAGGTGAGGGATGTCACGCCTGCTGCAACCAGGCTGCCCGAGCGCGTGCTTGCGGTGCTCGAAGACGACCTCAATACGCCGCTCGCGCTCGCCGCGATGCACGACCTCATGACGGAACTCAACAAGACCACCGGCACGGCCGACCAGGCGCGGCTCAAGGGCGAACTCCTGGCGGGCGGTGCGGTGCTGGGGTTGTTGCAGCGCGATCCCGAGGCGTGGCTCAAGGGGGATGATCGGGAGGCGGCGGAGATCGAAGCGCTCATTGCTCAACGCAACGCCGCGCGCAAGGCGCGCGATTTCTCCGAGGCCGACCGCATCCGCAATGCGCTCGCCATCCGAGGCATTCTGCTGGAAGATGGGCCCAACGGCACCACCTGGCGGCGCGCCACTTAGGACAAAGGGATGGCTAAGGAGCGCATTTACCTTTTCGACACGACGCTGCGCGACGGCGCGCAGACGCAGGGCGTCGATTTCAGCGTGCAGGACAAGCACACCATCGCCCATGCGCTCGACCGCGTCGGTATCGATTATGTCGAAGGCGGCTGGCCCGGTGCCAATCCGACCGACACCAGCTTCTTTGCAGTTCCGCCCGCGCTCAAGCAGGCCAAGCTCATCGCCTTCGGCATGACCAAGCGGCCGGGCCGCAGCGCCGGCAACGATCCGGGCCTCGCCACCGTTCTCGGCGCCAAGGCGGCGGGGACTTGCCTCGTCGGCAAGGGCTGGGATTTCCACGTCACGCTCGCCCTCGGCATCTCGCTCGAGCAGAATCTCGACCTCATCCGCGAGTCCATCGCCGCGGCGGTGGCGCGCGGCGGCGAGGCGATGTTCGACGCCGAGCATTTCTTCGACGGCTACAAGGCCAAGCCCGATTATGCCCTTGCTTGCCTCAAGACCGCGGAGGCGGCGGGCGCGCGCTGGATGGTGCTGTGCGACACCAATGGCGGCACGCTGCCGCACGAGGTCGAGCGCATCGTCGGCGAGGTGGTGAAGGAGGTGCCGGGCGAGAAGCTCGGCATCCACGCGCATAACGACACCGAGAACGCCGTCGCCAACAGCCTCGCCGCGATCCGCGCCGGCGTGCGCCAGGTGCAGGGAACGCTCAACGGCCTGGGCGAGCGCTGCGGCAACGCCAATCTGGTCTCGCTCATTCCGACGCTGATGCTGAAGCCCGGCTATGCCGAGCGCTTCACGACCGGCATCAGCCAAGACGGGCTGGGCCACCTCACGCAGCTATCGCGGCTCTTGGAAGAGCTGCTGAACCGCGCGCCCAACCGGCATGCCGCTTATGTCGGCGCGTCAGCCTTCGCGCACAAGGCGGGCCTGCACGTCGCGGCGGTCGAGAAGGACCCGCGCACTTATGAGCACATCCCGCCGGAAACCGTCGGCAACCAGCGTCACATCCTCGTCTCCGATCAGGCCGGGCGCTCCAACATCCTGTCGCGGCTGCGCGAGGCTGGCATCACCCTCGACGCCAAGAACCCGAAGCTGGAGCGACTCCTCGAAGAGGTGAAGCAGCGCGAGTTCCAGGGCTATGCCTATGACGGCGCCGAGGCGAGCTTCGAGCTGCTGGCGCGCCGCGCGCTGGAGAGCGTGCCGGAATTCTTCCGGCTGCAAAGCTTCCGCGTCATCGACGAGCGACGCTGGAACGCGCGCGGCGACCTCATCACGCTGTCGGAGGCGACCATCAAGGTCGATGTCGGCGGCAAGACCTTGATGACGGTGGCCGAGGGCAACGGCCCGGTGAACGCCCTCGACAGCGCGCTGAGGAACGCGCTCATCCCGGCCTTCCCGGAGCTCGAGCAGATCCGCCTCACCGATTACAAGGTGCGCATCCTGACGCCGCAGGATGCAACCAAGGCGGTGACGCGGGTGATGATCGAGACGAGCGACGCCGGCGGCGGCAGCTGGTCGACCGTGGGCGTCTCCACCAACGTCATCGACGCCTCCTACAACGCGCTCCACGACAGCATCACCTACAAGCTCTGGCGCGGCGGACGCAGGCGATAGCATGGCCGGCACCGACCACCGCCGCCGCACCTCGAGCGGCGGCCCGGCGATCATCCTGGTCGAGCCGCAATTGGGCGAGAATATCGGCGCCGCCGCGCGCGCCATGTACAATTGCGGACTCACCGAGCTCAGGCTGGTGCGGCCGCGCGACGGCTGGCCCAGCGACAAGGCCGTCGCCATGTCCAGCGGCGCCGGCGTCGTGCTCGACCACGCGCAGCTCTTCGACACGGTCGAGGCGGCGATCGCGGATCTGCGCCGCGTCTACGCCACCACGGCGCGCGACCGCTTCATGGTGAAGCGCGTGGTCACGCCGCGCCAGGCAGCGGGCGAGATGCGGCGCTTCGTGGCGGCCGGGGAGGGATGCGGCATCCTCTTTGGCCCCGAGCGTGCCGGCCTCATCAACGACCACGTCAGCCTCGCCGACACGGTGCTGAGCGTGCCGCTCAACCCGGCCTTTTCCTCGCTCAACCTGGCGCAGGCTGTGCTGCTGGTGGGCTACGAATGGTTCGCCGCCGGCGAGGCGGCGCCGGCCGAGCTGATGCAGACCGGGCATTCGCGCCCGGGCACCAAGGAAGAGCTCCTGGGATTCTTGGCGCATCTCGAGGAGGAGCTCGACCGCAGCGGCTTCATGCGCACCAAGGAGAAGCGGCCGAGCATGGTGCGCAATCTGCGCAACCTGTTCCAGCGTGCGCAATGCACCGAGCAGGAGCTGCGTACCCTGCACGGCGTGGTCACGGCGCTCGCCGGACCGCGCGAGCGCCGAGCGCCCGCCGCGCCGGCGAGCCGGGTCCAAAAGCGGCCGAAACGCGCCGTGCGGCGGCCGCCAGTTAAGGTTTGACAGGAAAGGCGCGGCCACTATAGTGCCGCGCTTCACTCCCAAGAATGCGGGCCTTTGGCCCCGTCCCGCCTTTGCGGCGGGAACTATTGGGACAAAAACAATCACAAGACGGATCAGCGGAACGATGAGCAAGCGAGCAGGATCGAAATACAAGATAAACCGGCGCCTCGGCGTCAATCTCTGGGGCCGGTCGAAGAGCCCCTTGAACCGGCGCGACTACGGCCCCGGGCAGCATGGGCAGCGACGCAAGAAGCCCTCGGACTTCGGCACGCAGCTGATGGCGAAGCAGAAGCTCAAGGGCTATTACGGCAATATCGGTGAGCGCCAGTTCCGCCGCCTCTACGAGGAGGCGTCGCGCCGCCGCGGTGACACCGGCGAGCGGCTGATCGAGCTGCTGGAGCGCCGCCTCGACGCCGTCGTCTATCGCATGAAATTCGTGCCCACCGTCTTCGCCGCCCGGCAGTTCGTCAATCACGGGCATGTGCGGGTCAACGGCAAGCGTGTCAACATCGGCTCCTATCTCGTCAAGGACGGCGACACCATCGAGGTCAAGGACAAGTCGAGGTTGCTCGCTCTCGTTCTCGAGGCGGTGAAATCGACCGAGCGCGACGTGCCCGATTATCTCCAGGTCGACCACGACAAGTTGAAGGGCACCTTCGTGCGCGCGCCCAAGCTCGCCGACGTGCCCTATCCGGTGTCGATGGAGCCCAACCTCGTCGTCGAGTTCTACTCGCGCTAGTCGAACACTTGGGGAGCGACCAGCCTGCGGCCTCCGGGTCGCTGGCGGCTGAGCGCAGCCGCCGTTACTCTTGGGGGTTAATTGAGCGCCAACGGCGAACGGCCACAATCACCCGCTCGGTGCCGCAACGGATAGACGGCGCATTCGGCTTCGATACTGTCGTCGGGCTTCAGACGGGGACGTCGATGCTTCGGGTCGCCTTCATGGGAGCGCTATCCGCGAGCTTCGCCGAGAGCGTCCGCGCACACCTCGCTGTGCCCTGCGAGATCCTCATCACGACTGAGACGGAGGTCGTGTCGCTGCTGCCCGAGGTGGACGTCCTCGTCACCCTCGTCTTCACGCCGGCGATGGGCGCCGCTGCCAAGCGACTCCGACTGGTGCAGGTTCCCGGCGCCGGCCTCGACCGCATCGACCGCTCCGCGCTGCCGCCCGGCACATCATTGGCGAACGTCTATGGCCACGAGACCGGCATCGCCGAGTACGTGCTGGGCGCAATGCTCGCGATGAGCCGCGGCTTCGGCCGTCTCGACGCCGGCCTGCGCGTCGGGCGGTGGGAAAGCCAGTGGGCGCCGGGCACACCGCCGCCGCCCTGGCCGGAACTCGCCGGCAGGACGCTCGGCATCCTCGGCTACGGCCATATCGGGCAAGCGCTGGCGCGCCGCGCGCGGGCATTCGAGATGGCGGTCATCGCCATCAGGCGCGACGCGACGCAGCCAGATCCGCACGCCACCGTTTACGGGCCCGATGGACTCGGCGATGTGCTGGCGCGCGCGGACTATCTGGCGATCACCATGCCGCTGACACCCGCCACGCGCGGTCTCATCGGCGAGCGGGAGCTGCAGCGGATGAAGGCGAATGCCATCCTCATCAATGTGGCGCGCGCCGAGATCGTCGATGAGGAAGCGCTCTATCACGCGCTCGCCGAGAAGCGCATCGCCGGCGCGGCGCTCGATGTGTGGTATCGCTATCCGGCGGGAGCCGGGCCCACCTTTCCGGCGCGTCATGCGTTCCATGAGCTGCCGAACGTGCTCATGACGCCGCATGTATCCGGCTGGACCGACGGGATGCTGGAGGCACGGGCGAAGCTCATCGCGGAGAACATTCAACGCACCGCTCAACGCGAGCCGCCGGCAAATCTCATTGCCCGCGCATGAACGGCGTGCATCTCGCCATTCCCGGCTTGGCGAGACGCCTGCCGTTCTTCTACGGCTGGGTCGTGGTGGCCGTGGCCTTCGTGACCATGGGCGTCGGCGTCAACGCGCGCACGGCGTTCTCGCTGCTCTTTCCGCCGATCCTCGACGAGTTCGGCTGGGAGCGTGGCGTTACCGCCGGCGCGTTCTCCTTCGGCTTTCTCGTCTCGGCCGTGCTTAGCCCCGCGCTCGGGCGGCTGATGGATCGCCGCGGGCCGCTGGTGGTGATGGAGCTGGGCGCCGCCATGATGGCGGCGGGATTGCTGCTGGCGACCTTGGTGCGCGAGCCGTGGCACCTCTATGCCACGCTTGGCGTGCTCGTCGGCGGCGGCAGCGTCTGCCTGGGATATACCGGCCAGGCGCTGTTCCTGCCGAATTGGTTCGTACGCCGGCGCGGCCTCGCCATGAGCATCGCCTTCTCGGGCGTCGGCGTCGGTTCGATCATCCTGCTGCCCTGGCTGCAGGCGCTCATCGCACAGTCGGGGTGGCGTGCCGCGTGCTGGACGTTGGGCATCGTCGTGCTGGTCGCGCTGGCGCCGCTCAATCTCCTGCTGAGGCGGCGGCCGGAGGAGCTGGGGCTCGCGCCCGACGGCGACCGTTTGTCGCCCGACGCCGGCACCGCGGGGCGCGACAATGTGGTGGACGGCGCCTGGGCGGCGATCGATTGGACGCTCGCGCGCGCCCTGCGCACGGTGCGCTTCTGGTGGATTGCGCTCGGCTATTTCTGCGCCCTCTATGCCTGGTACGCGGTGCAGGTGCACCAGACGAAATACCTCGTCGAGATCGGCTTCAGCGCGACCGGTGCCGGCTGGGCGCTCGGCTTCGTCAGCCTCGCTGGCATCCCCGGCCAGATCGCGCTCGGCCATCTCTCCGACCGCATCGGCCGCGAATGGGTATGGACGGTGGGCAGCTTCGGCTTCGCGCTGTGCTACATGGCCCTGCTGCTGCTGCCTTACGCGCCGACGCCGGCGCTGCTTTACGTCATGGTCATTTCCCAGGGCGTGCTCGGTTATGGCCTCACGTCGGTGATCGGGGCCATCCCCGCCGAGATCTTCCAGGGCCGGCACTACGGCACGATCTTCGGCACGCTGATGCTGGCGTCCATCTTCGGCGGCGCCCTCGGACCCTGGGTGACCGGCGCGCTGCACGACACCACCGGCAGCTACGCGCTCGCCTTCGCGATCGCCATCGCCTGTGCCTCCGTCTCGGCGCTCGCCATCTGGCTTGCCGCGCCGCGCAAGGTGCGCGCTGTCGCCGGGCGCGTCGCCCGATAAGCCGACAAGAGCGCGAGTTGGCGCTCACTTCACCGAGACCGGTCATATGCAACCCGCCATGCCTAAGCCGCGCAATATTCCCCGATGGCGCGTATTCTAGCGCGTAGGACTTGCCAACCGAGCGGATTCGCCATGCTGTGGCCGCAAATCGCCGTCGTCTTCCTGCTGATCCTGCTGAACGGCTTCTTCGCGATGGCGGAGATGGCGGTGGTGTCCGCGCGCAAGGCGCGCCTCCAACATGCCGCCGAACTGGGTCGCGAGGGCGCGCGGGTGGCGCTGGAGCTGAAACGCGACCCCGGCCGCTTTCTTTCTACCGTGCAGATCGGCATCACCGTCATCAGCGTACTCGCCAGCGCCTTCGGCGGCGCCACCCTCGCCGACACGCTGGCGCAGTACCTCGAGACCTTCCCCGGCTGGGTCGGCCATTACGCGAAGTCGATCAGCTTCGCCGTGGTGGTGATCCTCATCTCCTATTTCACGCTGATCCTCGGCGAGCTCGTGCCCAAGCGCTTGGCGCTCAGCCGCCCCGAATACATCGCCGCTCGGCTGTCATGGCTCCTGCAGATCATGGCTTGGCTGACCGCGCCGGCCGAACGGCTGTTGAGCGCGTCGAGCAACCTGGTTCTGCGGATCATTCCGATGCCCTCGGGCGAGCCGTCGCCGGTTACCGAGGAGGAGATCACGCTGATGCTGCGCGAGGCCACTGCCGCCGGGCATTTCCAGGCGGCGGAGACGGCCATGGTGCAGATGGTGTTCCGCCTCGGCGACCGCCGCGTCAGCGCGGTGATGACCCCGCGCACGCAGGTCGAATGGCTGGACTTGACCGACAGCGAGGACGAGAACCGCCGCAAGATCCGTGACAGCGCCTATTCGCGTTTTCCCGTGGTCGAGGGCGGGCCGCAGCACGTGGTCGGCATCGTCCAGGTCAAGGATCTCCATACGGCGGCGCTGGCGGGGCGCCCGTTCGACCTGCGCGCCGCGCTCGGGGCGCCGCTGTTCCTGCCCAACACCGTGACCGCGCTGCGCGCGCTCGAGATCTTCAAGAAATCGGGCGCGCCGATGGCGCTCGTGGTCGACGAGTACGGCGATTTCGAGGGCATCATCACCCTCCACGACATCCTGCAATCGCTGGTCGGCGATATCGCCGATCCCGCCGATGCCGACAGCCAGGCCGTGGTGCGCCGCGACGACGGCTCGTGGCTGGTCGACGGCATGATCACGGCGGACGAGGTGAAGGACCTCACCGGCCTGCCGCGGCTGCCCGGCGAGGACAGCGACGACTTCCAGACGCTCGGCGGCTTCCTGATGGCGCGCATCAATCGCGTGCCCAAGGTGGGCGACCACATCAGCGTCGCCGGGATCCGCTTCGAGGTCGTCGACATGGATGGCCGACGCGTCGACCGCGTGCTGATCATCCCGCCGAAGCCGACGGGGCGGCGCTGAGGGTTGCGGGTGGCCACCGCGCGATCCACCTAACAGGCAGTCCGCAGACGAGGCCCCCGATGCCCGACCCGAAGCTCCCCAGCCTCTTCGTCTCCCACGGCGCGCCGACGCTCGCGCTCGATGCCGGCGAGACCGGCGCGGCGTGGCAGAACCTCGCGCGCGAGCTGCCGCGGCCCAAGGCGGTGCTCTGCGTCTCCGCGCATTGGACCACCGCCGCGCCGACGGTGAGCGGTCCCATCCGCAATGACACGATCCATGACTTCCACGGCTTTCCCGCGCCGCTCTATCAAATCACCTATCCGGCGCCGGGCGATCCGGCGCTGGCGGCGCGCGTCGCGCGCCTGTTGTCGGGTGCCGACATGACCGCGAGCATCGATCGCGCGCGCGGGCTCGATCACGGCGCCTGGGTCCCGCTGCGGCTGATGTATCCCAAGGCTGACGTGCCGACGATCCAGCTTTCGGTGCAGCCCGGCCGGGACGCGGCCTGGCATTATCGCGTGGGCGAGGCGCTCGAGCCACTGCGCGCGGAAGGCGTGCTCATCCTGGGGAGCGGCGGCGCCGTCCATAATCTGCGCGCGGTCGCTTGGGAGGGTGGCCCGGCGCCGGCTTGGGCGCAGGGGTTTGACGAGTGGCTGGCCGCCGCGATCGCCGAAGGGCGCGCGGCCGATCTGCTCGATTGGCGCCGCGCTCCCCATGCGCGCCAGGCGCAGCCCACCGACGAGCACTTCCTGCCGCTGTTCGTCGCGCTAGGGGCGGCGGGGAAGGGGGCGCGTGGCGAGCGCCTGCATCAGGGCTTCACCCTCGGCAGCATGAGCATGGCGGCCTTCAGGTTCGCCGCCTGAGCGCGGCCCGGCGGCGCTTGCGCCGCCGGCAAAGCCGATGGAAACTGCCACGGCAACAAATTCCATTGGGGGAGCCCTATGTATCGCCGCCTGCTGCCGCTCGTCGCGGCCCTCGTGCTGGGTCTTGTGGCCACGGCTTCCGCCGAACAGGGCAAGCCGGTCAAGGTAGCGCTGATCGCCGACAAGACCGGCCCGCTTGAGGCCTATGCCAAGCAGACCGTGACCGGCTTCGCGATGGGGCTCGAATACGCCACCAAGGGGACGATGACGGTCGCCGGGCGCAAGATCGAGGTGGTCGAGAAGGACAGTCAGACCAAGCCCGATGTCGGGCGCAACCTGCTCTCCGAGGCCTTCGGCGACGACAATGTCGACCTTGCCGTCGGCGGCACCAGTTCGGGCGTGGCGCTGGCCATGCTGCCGGTGGCGCAGGACTTCAAGAAGGTGCTGATCGTCGAGCCGGCGGTCGCCGATTCCATCACCGGCGATAAATGGAACCGCTATGTCTTCCGCACCGGGCGCAACTCCTCGCAGGACGCGATCTCGAATGCGCTGGCGATCGGCAAGCCGGGCATGGTCGTGGCGACCTTGGCGCAGGATTACGCCTTCGGCCGCGACGGCGTCGCCGCCTTCCGCGAGGCGCTCGCCGGGACCGGCGCCAAGCTGGTGCACGAGGAATATGCACCGCAGGCCACCACCGACTTCACCGCCCCGCTGCAGCGCATTTTCGACGCGCTCGGCAAGGAGCAGGGGCGCAAGATCCTCTGGGTGATCTGGGCCGGCGGCAATCCGTTCCCGGCGATCAAGGCGCTCAACCCGGAGCGGCTCGGCATCGAGGTCTCGACCGGCGGCAACATCCTCCCCGCGCTCGCCGCCTACAAGGAGTTCCCCGGGCTCGAGGGCGCGACCTATTACTACTTCGAGATACCCAAGAACCCCGCAAATGAATGGCTCGTCGCCGAGCACAAGAAGCGCTTCAACGCGCCGCCCGATTTCTTCACCTGCGGCGGCATGGCGGCGGCGATGGCGGTGGTGGAGACACTGACCAAGACCGGCGGCGCGACCGATACCGAGAAGCTCATCGCCGCGATGGACGGCATGTCGTTCGACACGCCCAAGGGCAAGATGACCTTCCGCAGGGAAGACCACCAGGCGCTGCAGGAGATGTATGCCTTCAAGATCAAGGTCGACTCGAACGTCGCCTGGGCGATCCCCGAGCTCACCCGGGTGATCAAGATCGAGGACATGAAGATCCCGATCCGGAACGGGCGCTAGAGGCCAGCACCGGAGCGGCGAGGGGACGCGGATGGGCGGCGCCGTCCCGCTGCTCGAGACGCGTGACCTTACCATCCGCTTCGGCGGGCATGTCGCGGTCGACCGCGTCTCCTGCGCCTTCGACCGCGGCACGCTTACGGCGATCGTCGGGCCGAACGGCGCCGGCAAGACGACCTATTTCAACCTGATCTCCGGGCAGCTCCGCGCCAGCGCTGGCGCGGTGCTGCTCAAGGGGGAACCGATCACCGGTCTCGCCGCCCCGGCGCGGGCGCGGCGCGGGTTGGGGCGGGCATTCCAGCTCACCAACCTGTTTCCGAGCCTCTCCGTGCTCGAGAATGTGCGCTTGGCGGTGCAGGCGCGCGCCCGCGTCGGGCTCGATTTCCTCACCATGGCGGCGCGCCATGACGATCTCATCGAACGCGCCTGGGGCTATCTCGCGCGCGTCAAGCTCGGCGCGCGCGCGGCGGCAAGCGCGGCGTCGCTGCCGCATGGCGACCAGCGCAAGCTCGAGGTGGCGATCCTGCTCGCGCTCGAACCGGAGATCTTCATGTTCGACGAGCCGACCGCCGGGATGAGCGTCGACGAAGTGCCGGTGATCCTCGACCTCATCGAGGCGATCAAGCGCGACGGTGACAAGACCATCCTGCTGGTCGAGCACAAGATGGACGTGGTGCGCCGGCTCGCCGATCGCGTCATCGTGCTGCACAATGGCGCGCTCGTCGCCGATGGCGCGCCGGCGGCGGTGGTCGCGTCGCCGATCGTGCAGGAAGCGTATCTCGGTATCCGCCAAGGGGCGCCGCACTAGGATCTACGCAAGGGAGGGGTTCATGCCGTTCGTTCTCGACAGCGCCGAGCCCGGCGCGCTTGGTCTGCGTGTCGACAGGCTCGGCCGTCTCTGCGCCATGGTCGAGGCGCACATCAAGGAGGGCCGCTATCCTGGCGCGCAGATCGCCGTGGCCCGTCACGGCAAGCTCGCGCTCTGTCGCAGCTTCGGCGCGGCTCGGCTTGAGCCGCAGCCGGCGCCGGCACGCGACGACAGCTTGTGGCTGCTCTATTCCAACACCAAGGTGATCACCGCGGCGGCGGTCTGGATGCTGGTGGAGGAGGGGGCGCTCACCTTCAGCGACCGCATCGCCGACCATCTGCCGGACTTCGCCCGGAACGGCAAGGGCGACATCACCCTGCTGCAGGTCCTGACGCATCAGGGCGGCTTCCCTGGCGCCGGCATGACCTTGCCGCCGGCGGCCTGGGAGGATCATCAGCTGCTGCACCGGCTCGTCTGCGACTTCACGCTCGAATGGACGCCGGGATCGCGCGTCGAATATCACCGCCTGGCGGCGCATTGGGTCGCGGCGGTGCTGATCGAGGCGGTCGCCAAGACGGATTACCGCGCCTTCATCCGCTCGCGCCTCATCGAGCCGCTCGGTTTGAGCGCCGAGCTCTTCGTCGGCCTACCGGATGCCGAGGGAAAACGCGCCGCCGAGATGCACGCGCCATCGGAGGATGGGCGCCGCCAGATCCGCTTCGCCCAGGAGAACAGCGTCGAGTTCCGCCGCGCCGGCGTCCCCGGCAGCGGCGGCTTCGCCACGGCGCGCGCCATGGCCGCCTTCTACCAGATGCTGCTCAACGGCGGCAGCCTCAACGGCACGCGCATCGTCTCGCCACGCATGGTGCAGTTCGTGACGCGCAACTTCACCGGCGAGCGCGTCGACCACTACATGGGCATGCCGATGCATCGCGGCCTGGGCCCGCATTCGCGCGGCATGAGCGAGAACATCCGCGGGCTGGGGTCGCTCGCCTCACCGACCACCTTCGGCCATGGCGGGGTCGGCTCGTCCTATTGCTGGGGCGATCCGGAATCGGGCGTCTCCTTCGCCTATCTCACTAACAGCCGCGTGCCCGATCCCTGGCATTCGCGGCGGCTCGACATCGTCAGCAACTGCATCCACAGCGCCATCGAGGATGCGTCTTGAGCACAGAACCGCCGCTGCTGCAGCTCAGCGGCGTCAACACGCATATCGGCCGTTATCACATCCTGCACGGCGTCGACCTCGCCGTGCGCCGCGGCCGGCTCACCATGCTGCTCGGGCGCAACGGTGCCGGCAAGACCACCACCTTGCGCACCATCATGGGGCTGTGGCGCCGCAGCGCCGGCGAGATCACGTTCGACGGCAAGCCGATCGACGCTTTCGCCACCCCCGACGTCGCCCGGCTCGGCATCGCCTATGTGCCGGAGACGATGGGCATCTTCGGCCAGCTCACGGTGCGCGAGAACCTCCTGCTCGCCACCGGGCCCGCCGGCTTCGACGAGGCGCGGCTGGAGCAGGTCCTCGTGCTCTTCCCGGCGCTGCGGCAGAAATGGCACGATCCCGCCGGCGCGCTCTCGGGCGGGCAGAAGCAGATGCTGGCGATCAGCCGCGCCATCGTCGAGCCGCGCCGCCTCCTCATTGTCGACGAGCCAACCAAGGGGCTCGCCCCGGCCGTGATCCAGCACCTCATCGAGACGTTCCTCCGCTTGAAGGAGACGCAGACCACGATCCTGCTGGTCGAGCAGAATTTCCATATGGCGCGCTCGGTCGGCGACGACGTCGCAGTGATGGATGATGGCCGTGTCGTCCATGGCGGGACGATGGCCGCGCTGGCCGCGGACGAGGCGCTGCAGCAGCATCTGCTCGGCCTCAGCCTGGCGAGCCACCAATGAACGCCGCGCCCGCGCTTCGCCTCAGGGCCGGCGACATCGCGCCCTCGCTCGTGCTGCCACTGCTGGCGGCGGCCGCGCTGCCGGCGATGAGCTTCTCCACCTGGCTCACCCTCACCGTCGCCGGCGTCGCCATGGGTATGATGCTGTTCCTCATGGCCTCGGGCCTGACGCTGATCTTCGGCCTGATGGACGTGCTCAATTTCGCCCATGGCGCCTTCATCACGCTGGGCGCCTATGTCGCGGTGAGCGTGCTTGCGGCCTTGGCGGGTTGGAGCGTCGCCGAGTCCTGGTGGCTCAACCTGGCGGCGCTCTTGGTCGCGCTCGTCGCCGCCATCGTCGCCAGCGGCGCGTTCGGCTTCGTCTTCGAGCGCGTCATCATCCGCCGCGTCTACGGCGCGCATCTGCGGCAGATCCTCGTCACCGTCGGCGGACTCATCGTCGCCGAGCAGCTCATCGTCGCGCTGTGGGGACCGAACCCGCTGCCGCTGCCCAAGCCGGCGAGCTTCCGCGGCAGCATTATCCTGGGCGGCGCCGCGATCGAGAAATACCGGATCATCGCGGTCGCTCTGGGGCTCGCCGTTTATCTCGCGCTCCATCTCGTCCTCAACCGCACGCGCATCGGCCTCCTGGTGCGCGCCGGGGTCGAGAACCGCGAGATGGTCGAGGCGCTCGGCTACCGCATCCATCGGCTCTTCATCGGCGTGTTCGTTGCCGGCACGGCGCTCGCCGGGATGGGCGGGGTGATGTGGGGCATCTACCAGGAACTCGTCACCCGCGCCATCGGCGCCGACATGACGATCCTGGTGTTCATCATCCTCATCATCGGCGGCCTCGGCTCGGTCAGCGGCTGCTTCGTCGGGGCGCTGCTGGTCGGGCTCCTGACCAACTATGTCGGCTTCCTCGCGCCCAAGCTGGCGCTCGGCTCCAATATCATGCTCATGGCGGCGATCCTGCTGTGGCGTCCGCGCGGCCTTTTCCCGGTGGCGAAGGAATGAGCGGCGAAGACGATCGGCCGCGCAGCCGACTCGACTCGCTGCTGTCCGGCGACCGTCCCGGCGGCATCGTCCTGAGCGCGCTGATGCTGGCGGTGCTCACAGGGCTCGCGCTGACGCCCTTTCTCTTCCCGGGGACCCGCTCGGTCGCGGTGGCCGCGCGCATCTGCATCTTCGTGGTGCTCGCCGCGAGCTACGACGTGATGCTCGGCTATACCGGCATCGTCTCCTTCGCCCACACCATGTTCTTCGGCATCGGCGCCTATGGCGTCGCCATCGCGCTCGCCAAATTCTCGGTCGGCTGGGGCGCGGTGCTGCTGGGCGCTGCCGCCGGTGTCGCGCTCGCCGTCGTGCTGGCCGCCGCCATCGGTCTCTTGAGCCTGCGCGTGCGCGCGATCTTCTTCTCGATGATCACGCTCGCCGTCGCGAGCTTCGCGCAAATCCTGGCGACGCAGCTGCGTGACGTCACCGGCGGCGAGGACGGGCTTACCTTCTCGGTGCCGCGCGTGCTGACGCCCGGGTTCCGTCTGCTCGAGGACACCGTGCTCGGCGTGCGCATCGACGGCCGCCTCATCACCTATTACCTCATCTTCGCCGTGTCGCTCGCGCTTTTCCTGCTGATGCTGCGCATCGTCAACTCGCCCTTCGGGCGGGTGCTGCAGGCGATCCGCGAGAATGCGTTCCGCGCCGAGGCGCTGGGCTACCGCACCGTGGTCTATCGCACGCTCGCCGGCGCGCTGTCGGCGGCGATGGCGGCGCTCGCGGGCGCCATGATGGCGGTGCTGCTCCGCTATAACGGGCCGGCGGCGACGCTCTCGTTCGACGTCATGGTCGATATTCTCTTGATGGTGGTGATCGGCGGTATGGGCACGCTCTACGGCCCGGCGCTGGGTGCCGTCGTGTTGGTAATGGCGGAGTATTACCTGCAGCCGGCGATGGCGACGCTCGCCGGCGCCGTGGCGGGCTGGCCGCTGCTGCCGGCGCTGTTCGATCCCGACCGCTGGTTGCTCTGGCTCGGCGTGCTCTTCGTGCTCATCGTCTATTTCTTCCCCAGCGGCATCGTCGGCAAGCTCAGGGAGATGCGCGCGGGCTGACAAGCAAAACGCCCTCCGGCGGCAACCGCCGGAGGGCGTCCGGAAGATCGAGCGATGTGCCTCAGGCGGCGCGCGTCTCGACGCCCTTGTTCTTGAGGAAGTCGCCGAGCTCGCCCGCCTCGAACATCTCGCGGATGATGTCGCAGCCGCCGACGAACTCGCCCTTGACGTAGAGCTGCGGGATGGTCGGCCAGCTCGAGAATTCCTTGATGCCCTGGCGGATCTCCGGGTCGGAGAGCACATCGATGCCTTTGAACTTCACGCCCATATGCGTGAGGATCTGCACCACGGCGGCGGAGAAGCCGCATTGCGGGAAGACCGGCGTGCCCTTCATGTAGAGCACGACCGGATGGTCGGCGATGTCGCGCTTGATGCGCTCGACGACGGTGTTGTTGATGCTGGTGTTCATGGTTAATCCTTTGCCAGATTCGCTCAATCTTCCGGCGCGCTCGTCTGCAGCGCGAGCGCGTGCAACTCGTTGCCCATGCGGCCGCGCAGCGCCTGGTAGACCATCTGATGCTGCTGCACGCGGCTCTTGCCCTTGAAGGCGCGGGAGATGACATGGGCGGCGTAGTGGTCGCCGTCGCCGCGCAGATCCTCGATGCTCACCTGCGCGTCCGGCAGGCCGTCCTTGATCAGCCGCTCGATCGTCGCCGCATCCATCGCCATGGTACACGCCTCCGGTCGAGAACCCCGTTACGGCGCTGCCATATAGGCGGGCAGCCACGCTTCGTTGATCCGCCGCAACTCTGCCGTGGATATGGCATCGGCGCCTTCGACTGTCAACGAATCGCCGCCCGTCGTGCCAAGCCGTCGCGCCGGGACGCCTGCCACGCCAAGCCGCGCCGTCATCGCCTCGGGATCGCTCGTTGTCAGCACGTAACGACCCTGATCCTCGCCGAACCAGAAGGCGTGGGCCGGCACGCCGGCGGGTGCCGCCGCTGACGCGCCGACACCGCCCGCCATGGCCATCTCCGCGAGCGCGACCAGTAGCCCGCCATCGGAGACATCGTGGCAGGCGCTGACGCGACCGGCGAGGATCTCGATGCGCACGGCATCGCCGTTGCGCCGCTCCGCGCCGAGATCGACGGGCGGCGGCGCGCCATCCTCGCGGCCCGCGATCTCGCGCAGATAGAGCGAGCTGCCGAGATGCCCGCGCGTCTCGCCGACCAGCAGGATCGCCTCGCCCGGGCGCTTGAAAGCGAGCGTCACGGATTTCGCCGCATCGTCGATGAGGCCGACGCCGCCGATCACCGGGGTCGGCAGGATGCCCTTGCCGTTGGTCTCGTTGTAGAGCGACACGTTGCCGGAGACGACGGGGTAGTCGAGCGCGAGGCACGCCTCGCCCAGATTGCCGAAATTCATATTGTCGGTGATGGCAATCGGCGTGGCGCCGACGGCGGTGAGATTGCGCCAAGTCTCCGCCACCGCCTGCGCACCGCCGCGGCCGGGATCGGCGACGCAGTAGCGCGGCGTGCAGTCGGTGACCAGCGCCAGCGCCTTGCGCTTTCCCGGCAGCCGCACCACCGCGGCATCGCCGCCCGGGCGCTGCACCGTGTGGCCCATGACGAGATGATCGTACTGCTCCCAGATCCAGCGCTTGGAAGCGAGGTCGGGGCAGGCGAGCAACTTCTTGAGCGCGCTCATCGGGTCGACCGCGGGCACGTCCTCGGGACGCAGTTCGGCGCGTGGCGGCGTCTTGGTCCAGGGGCGGTCATAGAGCGGCGCCGCACTGACGAGCGGGCCGACCGGCATCTCCGCGGCCACGTCGCCGTGCATGCGCAGCACGAGCTTGCCGGTCTCGGTGACGCGGCCGATGATG
>WNFA01000061.1_pt1 | contig 84032 bp, 79 predicted proteins | sample 5400481 | NCBI WGS metagenome assembly WNFA01 (sample SAMN13153340, study PRJNA577476) | soil metagenome | isolation source: 120 cm saprolite under Douglas fir tree site 2 hole 1 replicate 2 | place: USA:California | collected 2015-04-18 | reverse complement strand
ATCGGCTCCGTCCTGGTGCATCGCGGACGAATTCTCGGGCGCGGCCGCAATCGACGAGTGCAACGCGGGAGTGTCGTGCTTCACGGCGAGATGGACGCGCTGGAAAACGCCGGCCGCCGATCGGCGCAGGTCTATCGCGAGTGCACGCTGTACACCACGCTATCGCCCTGCGCCATGTGCAGCGGCACCATTCTCCTCTATGGCATCCCCCGGGTCGTCGTTGGTGAAAACCAGACCTTCCTCGGTGAGGAAGACCTGCTACGCTCCCGGGGCGTGGCGGTAGAGGTTGTTCAGGATGCACGGTGCCAGGAGTTGATGGCACAATTCATTCAGGCGCAACCGACCCTGTGGGCGGAGGACATCGGTCATGGTGACGATCGAATCAACTCCTGAAATGGCCGCGAAGGTCTACGAAACCATGGAGCGCAATCTCGCGATCGTCCGCCGCCGACTGGGCAGGCCCCTGACTCTGGCCGATAAGGCCTTGCTGGGACACCTCGACGACCCGGAGCACCAGGAGATGGAGCCCGGCAAGAGCTATCTCCTGCTCCGTCCCGACCGCGTCGTCTTGCAGGACGTGCTCGGACAGACCGCCATGCTCCAGTTCATGCAAACCCGGCGACTCAGAGTCGCGGTGCCGACCACGATCCATTGCGACCACCTCATCCAGGCGCGAGTCGAGGGCCAGGTCGATCTGCGGGAGTCACTCGCCGAGAACCAGGAAGTCTACGACTTCCTGCGCTCGGCGGCGGCCAAGTACGGTGCGGGCTTCTGGGGGCCGGGCGCCGGGATCATTCACCAGGTGGTGCTGGAGCAGTACGCCTTCCCGGGTGCACTGATCATCGGGACCGACTCCCACACTCCCAACGCCGGCGGCCTCGGGGCGTGCGCCGTGGGCGTCGGCGGGGCCGACGCCGTCGAGGTCATGGCGGGGCTGCCCTGGGAAGTCCTCTATCCCCGGCACATCGCGGTCTACCTGACCGGCAAGCTGAGCGGATGGACAGCCCCCAAGGACGTGATCCTCTACGTGGCGGGCCAGCTCACCGTGGCCGGCGGCACCAACGCAATCGTGGAATACATCGGCCCGGGCGCCAGGACCATCAGCGCGACCGGCAAGGCCACGATCACCAACATGGGCGCGGAGCTCGGCGCCACCACCTCCATGTTCCCGTCCGACGATCGGATGGCGATGTATCTGAGAGCGACCGGCCGAGGCGATCTGGTGCCGCTGGCCGAGCGCTATCCGCACCTCCTGGCGCCGGACAAGGAGGTCGAGGCCAACCCCGAGAAGTACTACGAGCGTGTGGTGAAGCTCGATCTGTCGACGCTGGAGCCGTACGTGGTCGGGCCCCACTCCCCCGACCGGGCGCGCCCCATCGGGAAGCTCGCCGCCGAGGTCGCTGACTCGAAGAACGCATTCCTCGATAAGATCTCCACGACCCTCATCGGCAGCTGCACCAACTCCTCGTACGAAGACATGAGCCGCGCGGCGGACGTCGCCGAGCAGGCGAAGGCGCACGGCCTCAAGTCCTCGGTGCCCTTCCTGGTCACGCCGGGTTCGGAGCAGGTGCGCGCCACGATCGAGCGCGACGGGCAGATGCAGTCCCTCAAGGACATCAACGGCGTCGTCCTGGCGAACGCCTGCGGCCCGTGCATCGGTCAGTGGCGGAGAGCCAACGAAGAGGCGGCGGTGCCGAATACCATCGTGACCTCGTACAACCGCAACTTCCCGCGCCGCAACGACGGCCAGCCCACGACGATGAACTTCATCGGCAGTCCCGAGATCGTGACCGCCTTTGCCCTGGCGGGGAGACTGTCGTTCAACCCGATCACCGACTCGCTCACCGGCGCGGACGGCAAGGCGTTCAAGCTGGCGCCGCCGAAATCGGCGCCCGAGGTGCCGGCGAAGAACTTCGACCGCGGCCGCCCCGTCTATGTCGCGCCTCCCGAAGACGGCAGCTCCATCGCGCTGCAGGTCGATCCCCGCAGCGAGCGGCTGCAGCTGATGGAGCCGTGGCCACCATGGGACGGCCAGGACTTCCGGGACATGCCGGTGCTGCTGAAGGCCAAGGGTAAGACCACGACCGACCACATCTCGCCGGCCGGCTCCTGGCTGCGCTACCGCGGGCACCTCGACAAGTTCAGCGACAACATGTTCATGGGCGCGACCAACGCGTACACGGGCGAGGCGGGCAAGGGTAAGAATGTCCTCACGGGAGAGACGGGACAGGTCATCTCCACGATCGCCCGGTACTACAAGTCCAAGGGTGTCAAATGGGTCGTCATCGGCGACGCGAACTACGGGGAAGGCTCGAGCCGCGAGCACGCCGCCCTCTCTCCGCGCCTGCTGGGCGGCGCGGCCGTGATCGTGCGCAGCTTCGCGCGGATCCACGAGTCGAATCTGAAAAAGCAGGGGCTCCTGGCGCTCACGTTCCAGAACCCCGCGGACTACGACCGCATCCGCGAAGACGACCGGCTGAGTCTCATCGGTCTCGCGGCCATGGCGCCCGGCAAGCCCGTCGAGTGCCTCGTCAAGCACGCCGATGGGACGACCGAGACGCTACGACTGTCGCATTCTTTCAGCGCGTCCCAGCTCGAGTGGTTCCGGAAGGGCTCGGCGCTCAACCTGTTCCACGGCAAGTAGCGGTCCGGCTTAGCCGAGGAGTTCGGCGACCGACACGCGGAGGTCGGGGAAGGCAGCCGGGCTCACGAAGCCGTCGAGTGCGGTGCGCTGCGCGTCGCGATAGCCGGAAGGGGTCGGCGCGCGGTAGACCTCGACGACCTGGCCTTCGACGTCCACGATCCACACTTCGCGAATGTCCAGGGCGGCATATCGGGGCAGCTTGATCGCGCGGTCACGCTCGAGCGACGTGTCGGCCACCTCGATGACGAGAAGGACGTCCGCGGAAGCCGGGACGGTCTTGCGGTACGCGTCGCGGGGCGGGCGAAGCAGCGCGAGGTCCGGCTGGAGCTGGGTATTTCTTCCGAGGCGGAGCGGGCCTTGGGGGGACACGAGCGCCCGGTCGGCCAGATTCTTCACGAAGAACTCGGTCAGGAACATGACGCACCAGCCGTGCCGGGCCCCGATCGGCGTCATCTCCACGATCTCCCCATCGATCAGCTCGACCCGATCCTCGTCCGTCAGGATGCCGACTTCGGCCATCCTGTGATACTCCTCCACGGTGAAACGACGCGTCGTGAGCGCGACCGCCATCGCGTTCCTCCTCGAGGTCAGCGGGGGCCGAGGATCTCGTCGACGCCGAGCGTGAGGTCGGCGAAGGCGACCGGGCTCAGCGAGCCGCCGCGCGGGACCCTCACGACGTCGCGGTAGCCGTCGGGCACCGGCGTCCGGTACACCTCAACCGCGTCTCCGGCGAGGTCCACGATCCAGACCTCGATCACGCGGGCCGTGGCGTAGCGGGGGAGCTTCACGCCGCGGTCGTACGGGAGCGAGGTGTCGGCCACTTCGATCAGCAGCAAGGTGTCCACAGGCTCTGGGTGGCTGCCGGCGTAGAAGTCCGGCGTTGGCCGGAGGAGAACCACATCGCACTGAGGCTCGGACTCCTTCGAGAGCCGGATGGGGTCCTGGACGCTGACGATCGCCCGCGCCCCCAGACGGCCCGTGAGAAGAGCGTTGAGCCGTTTGACGACTGAAGCGTGCCGACTGCCGACAGGCGTCATCTCCACGATCTCCCCGTCGATCAGCTCGACGCGGTCTGTCTCCGTGAGGATGCCGGCCTCGGCCATGCGGTGATACTCGTCCACGGTGAACCGACGCTTCGTCAGGGCGACCGCCATCGCTCTCCTCCCAAGAGAATTCTACGCTTGCCTTGGGCCGAGGATCTCGTCGACGCCGAGCGTGAGGTCGGGGAAGGCGACCGGGCTCAGCGAGCCGCCGCGCGGAACCCTCACGACGTTGCGGTAGCCGTCGGACGACGGCACCCGGTACACCTCGACCGCTTCGCCGGCGAAATCCACGATCCAGACCTCGGGGACGCCGGCGCCGGCGTAGCGTGGAAGCTTGACGCCGCGGTCGCGCTCGAGTGAAGTGTCGGCCGCCTCGACGACGAGTAGAGCATCGGCGGGCGCCGGAAGTTGCACGAGCGGGGGGCGGAGAAGAACGAGGTCGGGCTGAAACTGGGTCGTTTTCTCCATCGCGAGCGGGCCCTGAGGCGATACGACTGCGCGCCCCTCCAGACGCCGGACGAAGACCTCGTTTAGATAAATCACGCACCGCGCGTGCTGGAATCCGATCGGCGTCATCTCCACGATCTCCCCGTCGATCAGCTCCACGCGGTCGTCGTCCGTCAGGATGCCGGCCTCGGCCATGCGGTGATACTCGTCCACGGTGAATCGGCGCTTCGTGAGTGCGACCGCCATCCGTTCCTCCTTCCGGAATTGTACGCTCGGCGCGTGCGCGTGGCAGCGCCCAGATTTCGATACACGCGAGGGCCGAGCCTGACCGTATAGCAGATGACTCGCTTCCGGAGCATCGGGAGCGCCCGATGTACGTGGTTCAGATTCTCGGCGTCAGAGCTCCCATGGCGGGTCGATCGTCATCCGCAGCTCGAGGACGGTCGGGCCGTCGGCGGTGAGCGCGGTCTTGATCGCAGAGCCCAGCGAGTCCACGCCGCCCACGCGCTCGCCCCGCGCCCCGAACGCTTTGGCGAGCGCGGGGAAATCGGGGTTCGCCAGGTCCGCTTCGCCCCAGCGCCCCTCGAAGAGCGTCTGCTGGAGCCACTTGATCGCGCCGTAGCGGTCGTCGTTCATGACGAGGAACACGACGGGCAGCCGGTATTTCACCGCCGTCGCCAGCTCGTTGACCGAGTACATGAAGCCGCCGTCGCCGACGACGCAGAGTACTGGACGGTCGGGCCGGGCGATCTTGGCGCCGATCGCCGCGGGCACACCGTAGCCCAGCGTCGCCGAGCCCACGGGATAGAGGAAGGTTCGCGGCAGCAGGACCGGGAAGCGCCACTCCATCCAGTAGTTGATCCCGGTCTGGTCGTTCACAACGATCGCGTCGTCGGGCAGCGCGGCACGCAGCGTCTCGATGAGCCCGGCGATCTGCGCGGTGTATCGGGAGTTCGCCGCGGAGCGGAGCCCCTGCCGCCACGGATGGTCCCACGCGGTCTGCGCCGTTCCTGATCCGAGCTCCTGGAGGATCCGCGTCAGTCCATCTTTGGCGTCGCCGACGATCGGGAGCTGCGGCTTGAAGAGGCGGCCGATCACGGTCGGGTCGAGATCGAGATGGATGAGCGTCTGGGAAGGATCGAATGACAGGTTCAGCAGGAGTCCCTGCGTCGACCGATGGGCGAAGCGGCAGCCGACCGCGAGGATGACATCGGCGGCCTTGATGACCGCTTCGGTGGCACGGCTGTTGGGCAGGACGCCATGCCACAGCGGATCCCGCTCGCTGATCGCTCCCCTGCCCATGACCGAGGTGATCACCGGAGCACCAAGCCGGCGAGCGAGGAGAGACAGCTCCCCCTCCGCCCCGGCCGCGATCACGCCGCCGCCGGCGATAACGAGCGGCTTCGATGCGCCGCCCAGCCGGCTTGCGGCCTCCCGGATCTCGTCCACGTGGCATGGTGGCCGGCGACCGTGGCCGCCGCTTCGTGGCGAGGTTTCGAATCGAGCGGTCAGGAAGTCGTTCGGGATCGAGATGGCGATGGGCCCGGGGCGGCCCGTTCGCAAGAGATCGAACGCGCCGTGCACGGTCGTCGGAATCGCCGCGCTCTCGGTGACCGCTTCCGCCCACCGCGTGACCGGCTTGAAGCACTCGATCTGGTTCGGTACCTCGTGGAGCGCGCCGACGTCACGGCCGACCAGATGAGACGCGATGTCGGACATCACGACGAGCACCGGCATCGACCCGGCATACGACTCGACCAGCGGGGTCAACGTATTCGTCGCGCCGGGGCCGGTCGTGACGACGACGACGCCGGGCGCTCCCGAAGCGCGCGCGTAGCCGTCGGCCATGAAGGCCGCCCCTGCCTCGTGGCGGGCGAGCACGTGCGTGATCTCCGACTGCCTGAGCAGCGCATCGTAGATCGCGAGATTGTGAACGCCGGGGATCCCGAAGACGTGGCGCACGCCCTCGGCCTGAAGGGCGTCGACGAGGCACTCCCCGCCCGTGGCTGCGGCTCGCCCTGCCGTCACAGCATCGGTTTGAAGCCGCGGTCGATTGCGACGTCCACGAGGGTCGGCCCCGGGTGGGCGAGGCACGCGGCGAGCACGTCCCGAAGCTCCCCGGGCTTTTCCACGCGTTCGGCGCGGACGCCGAGCGAGCGGGCGAGCCCGGTGTAGTCGATCTCCGGCTCGACCAAGTCCATGCCTGGATAGATCCCGCGCTTGGCCGAGGCGAGGTCGAGGCTCAACATCCCGGACTTGAGGATCGCGTACGAGGTGTTGTTCGGGACGACGTACGTGATCGGGAGCCGGTAGTGGGCCGCCGTCCAGAGCGCCTGAGGCGCGTACATCACCGAGCCGTCGCCGATCGTGGCGACGACCTTGCGGCCGGGCGAGCCGAGCTGGACGCCGATCGCCGCTCCCATCCCCCACCCGAGCGTGCCGGTCTTGGAGCCGTAGAACGACCCGGGCGATGCGAACGGCAGGTACCGGAGGACGAACGGCAGCGACGTCGCCGATTCGTCGACGACGACCGCGTCGGCCGGAAGCAGCGAGCCGAGGGTGTCCATGAGATGCGCCTGGCCGATTGGTACCCGCTCGGCCTCACCCTGAGCGGCCGCCCGCACCCGCGCCATCAGCCCGGTGCGCGCCGTGCCGATCTTCTCCACGCGCCCGGCCGCCTCCGTTCTCTCGGCCTCCGTCATCCGTGCCCGCAGGGCGTCCGACAACTCGGCGAGCGTCGCCCTCGGGTCGGCGGCGATGCCGAGCGCGATCGGGTGACTCCGGCCGATCTCCCAGGGGTCGTCGTCGATCTGCACCACGCGAAGGCCCCGCGGGAACGGCGTGCCCTCGGTGTGGAGGAACCAGGTGAAGACGTTCGCGCCGACGATCAAGAGCGCGTCGCACTCCTCCAGCGCCTTCCGGACACCGATCGGCGAAGGGAAGAGACCGCCCCGCCAGAGCGCGTGCGTGCCCGGGAAGTTCGTGCGCCGGTAGACCGGCTCGCCGTGGACTCGCGCGCCCAGCAACTCGGCCAGCGCGGTCAGCTCCGGGACGGCCTGAGCGCGCGCCACGCCGTCGCCGGCGATGATGATCGGGGCTCGAGCTCCCGACAGGAGCTCGGCAGCGTGAGCGAGTGCGGCGGCGTCGGGCCGGCTCCTCGCGGCGATCGACGTCGGGCCGGCGCCCGTGTCTTCCACGACGAGGCCCATGAGATCCATCGGCAGCGAGAGGAAGACAGGCCCTGTCGGCGGCGTCAGCGCGACCTTGAGCGCCCGGCGCAACGCGACGGGCGCGTCCTCGGCCCGGCGGATCTCGTGCGACCACTTGGTGAACGGCTCGGCCATCCGCGCGAGGTCGCCCGCAAGAATCGGCTCGTGCATGAGGAAGCGCGTGTCCTGCTGCCCGGCCGTCACCACCAGAGGCGACTTGGCCCGCGCCGCGTTGTGGAGGATCGAGAGACTGTTGGCGAGGCCGGGCGCCACGTGGACGTTGACGACGCCGACCCGCCCCGACGCCTGCGCGTACCCGTCGGCCGCCGACACCGCCGTGGCCTCCTGGAGCCCGAGCACGTACTCGAGCCTCGAGTCGGGCAGCGCGTCCAGGAAGGGAAGCTCGGTAGTGCCCGGGTTGCCGAAGAGATAGCGGACGCCGGCCGATCTCAGGATTTCCATCAGCACGGCGGCCGCATTCATGCGCCGAGCATACTCCCCGAACGGCAGGTCGACCAGGAAGAGGGCCCGGTCGTCAATTCGGCCGCGGCGTCGGCGTCGCGGGGCCGAAGGGGAGGTACTTCGCGTCGATGGCGGCCCGGATCGCCGGCAACGCCTTGCCCTCGGCCTTCATCCGCATCACGTCACGCGTGATGTCCAGGCACAGCGTTCAGGTCGCGGCGTGGCTGGTAAAGGTGACGCGGCCGGCCCGTTCGTCCTTCACGTAGCAGGAGCGGTTCGAGGTGTGGCCGAGCTTGTTGCAGCCGCAGGTACACGGCATCCAGGCGAGCGTGTCCGGGTTGTCGACCGCGAAGGCGTAGAGGCGGGCGGCGTCACCCTTCGCCGCGAAGACCGGCAGCTGGCCACGGGCCACCGTCTGGTTCTCGTCGCCGATGGAATCGACGGTGACCGGCTGCGCTTCGGCCCGCAGCCACCAGGCCACGCCGCCCGCCGCGAGCCCGAGAACGAGGACGGCGGCGGCGAGGGTCTTCGTCACGCGCGTCGTCGCAGCGGGTACTCGCGCCCGCCGACGCGCAGCGTGCCGCGTCCCGTGCCCTCGTCATAGTCGGCGAGCGCCAGCAGCTGGAACGCCGCGGCGCGGCTCAGCCGCGCCTCGAAGGCGCCGTCGCGGACGGCGCAGTAGGGCACGTCGTCATGACCGACGCGGAGCGTGGCCGGGTCGACCTCGGCATCCGTACCGTCGCTGAGGATCGCGTGGAGCATCTCACCGCGGCGCTCGATCCGAGCGACGACGAAGGGCACGTCCTCGACCTCGACCGGGATGCGAACGCGCGTCTGGATATAGTACCCCTGCGCGTCGCGCCTGAGCACGGACCGGAGGTTGGCGAGGATCCCCGCGTGCGTGATCTCGACATCGTCATCGAACCAGTCGCCGTTCACGTCGACCCGGAGCTTCGGCAGCCTCCATTGATCTGGGGTCTGAGCGGGTTCGGCGATCACTCGAGCACCACACTGGCGAAGGACACCACCCCGTTGGGATCGGGCCACTGGCCGTATCGCTTCACGCTTCCGGCGCCGCGGCCGAGCGTCCGCAGCAGGGCGTAGATCGGCGAGAGGCCGCAGATGCGGCGCCGATCACCGTCGCGCGCCACCGACTCGAAGAACGCCTGGGCGTCGCCCGCGGTCACCGGCTCGAGCATCGCTCGGTCCTCGCGCTCGATGCGCGCAAGCTCGGGCGTCGAGACGGGCGCGGGGTCGCCGAAGCGCGGGCCGAGGTGGGCGAGATCTGCGCCCGCCACCAGGGCGACCCGGCGTCCGCTGGCCGCGATCGTCTCGGCGACGGCGTCGAGGAATCGCGGAACGCGCGGGTCGTCGTCGGGACGGCGTCCCGTCAACATCGCCTCGTGGGCGAAGCTCGCCAGCACCGGGACGATCCGGATCTCGCGGTCCGCGTAGAGAGAACGGAGGAAGACGGCCTGGAATTCGATCGAGTGCTCGACGCGGTGGGCGAGCTCGGACCCGAAGCAGTCCTGACGCGCGCGCTTCGACAGCGCCTCCACGAAGTCGCGGTCCACGGGGATGTCTCCGAGCGGGCTCGCATAGTCCTTCCGGGTGAGCGCGAACGGGTGCTCCATTCCGGTGTGGCAGGTGCCGAAGACCACGAACACGTCGGCCTGGCTCCGCTCGGCCAGATCGCGATAAGCCCATGCGTAGGCGGGACCACCGCGGTGGAAGTCGATGTGTGGCGCGATCACGGCCCGCACCTGGGGCCCGCCGATCCCGCGGCCGTCGATCGGGCCCGGCCCGGCCGGCGGCGTGAAGAATCCGTCGATCATCGCGCGGAGCTCTTCGGCGTCGGTCGCGTACGCCGTGCCGGCGTGGATGGCCGGACGGGTCGGGGACGCGAGAAAGTCGTTGTCGATGGCGGCGCGCCGCTCGGCGAAGCCCGGACCGTCGAGGAATCCCTGCTGATCCAGGGACTCGGCGATCTCCTCGAGCTGTCGCCGCTCGACGAGCTGCCCGTGACGGCGCATCATCGCCGCCTGGATGTCGGCGATCGTGTGCTCGCCGTCGAAGAGCGACACGATGTCGAGGAGCGGCCCGTGCAACAGGACGATCGCCGCCGTGTAGCCGGCGGGATCACGCAGGGCCACGCACGTCCGGCCCTCGTGCTCGACGGGAAAGGCTTCGACCCGGCGCAGGCGGGGCGCGGACGCGCTCATACCTGGAGAAAGTTCAGAGCCGACGCGACGTAAATCTTCGCTGCATCGACGAGTTCGGTGACCTCGACGTACTCGTCGGCCTGATGGGGAATGCGGCGACTTCCCGGACCACAAGTAACGATGGGGATGCCGAGCTGCATCCGGAGGATGGTCCCGTCGGTCGAGCCGGGGACGCCGCCGAAGACGGCGCGCCGGCCAGTCGCCTGGCGGACGCCCGCCACCATCGCGCGCACGAGCGGCTCGCTCCGCTCGACCCTCGTCGCCAGCCGGAAGCCGCTCACTGCCCCCCACTCGACGGTGCTCCCCGGGCATCGCGCCATCGCCTGCCGGCACACGGCGTCGATCTCGCGCGCCACGGCCGGCTCGTCCGGCCCGGATGTGAGCCGGATGTCGAGGAGCAGCCGGGCGCGCGAGGGGATCACGTTGGATTGCTCGACCCCCTGCGCCGGTGCCCGGACGACCGTCGGCGTCACCGTCGGCGGGCGAAGGTGGGGACTGCGGCGGCAGAGCTTGCGGAGGCGCCGCTCGAGCGCGGGCAGCTCGTGAAGCAGCGCGCCGAGCGCCGTGATCGGATTCACGCCGGCCTCGGGCATCGCCCCGTGGGCCATGCGGCCGCGAATCTCGATCCGCGCCCAGACGACCCCGCGCTGCTCGAGACAGAGCTGGTTCTGCTCGGGCTCGCCGATGATGGCCGCATCCAGCTCGCGGCCGATCGCGGTCGTGCAGAAGTGCTTGACGCCGAGCATGTCCCCTTCTTCGTCGACGAGGGCGCCCAGGACGAGGCGTCCGCCGAGCGCCACGCCGCTCCGCTTGATGGCGGCCGCCGCCACCATTATCGCCGCGAGTCCACTCTTCATGTCGGCGGCGCCACGCCCGTAGATGCGCCCGTCGACCAGCTCGGCGGCGAAGGGCGGATAGGTCCACTCGGCGGGATCTCCCTCGGTGACGACGTCCGTGTGCCCTTCGAGCAGGAGACTGCGTCCGCCTCCCCGCTCGCCCAGCCAGGCCACCACGTTCGGACGTCCGGGCGCGATCTCCTGCACCTCGAGGTCGAACCCCTGCTTCGCGAGCCAGACTTCGACCTGGCGAGCGACCGCGGCTTCGGTGGCGGCCGGGTCGCCCGGCCGCACTACGCTGGGGATACGGATGAGATCGCGGGTGAGCTCGATCAGCTCCTCGTTGTCGATGCAGGACAGGGCCGCTTTGACTGCCGCGACGCGCGCGCGGGCCACGGCGGACTACTCGTGGGGAAAGGACAGGATGACCGAGTCGAGCCGGATGACGCGGTACTCCTCGCCCGCGATGTAGAAGTAGTGTCCCTCGACCTCTTCGGCCGATTCCTCGAAGGCGACGACGACCTTCAGGTCGGGCATCTCGCGGAACGCGTTGGCGCCCTCGTCGAAGCCGTCACCGCGCGCGATCACCTCGCCGTAACGGATCGGCGAGCCCTTCGGACAGTGCACGCGAACGTCGGCGGGTCCTTCGACCATCAAACGCACCAGGAGGTTGATTCCGTACACCTGGATTGGGATGGGGGGCGTCATGGACCGATCATACCATTCAGGGTCACACGGCGTCCTGGCGGGGGGCGTCGCTCGTCGTGAGCTGGCGCGGGAATTCGGGCGCGTCCGGCTGGCGCGGCGCCTGCTCGATCGCCGGGAGCGGCCCGATCTCCTCACCAGCGCTGGCGCCGAGGTCGCGGAACCGACGGGCCGCCGGCAGCACGCGCGTCTCCATCGAGCCGACGAAGCTATTGTAGGCGTTCACGGCGCGCCCGAGCGCCCCGCCGAGCGAGTCGAAGTGGCCCGCCAGCGTCCGGAGACGGTCGTACAGCTGGTTGCCGAGGTCCCGGATCCGCTCGGCGTTGACGGCGACCTGCTCCTGGCGCCACCCGTAGGCGATGGCGCGCAGCAACGCGATGAGCGTCGTGGGCGTCGAGACGACGACCCGCTTCGCCATGCCGTCCTCGATGAGGGTGGGATCAGCGACCGCCGCCGCGCCGACGAACGACTCGCCGGGAATGAACATGACCACGAGCTCGGGCGCCGACGGGAACTGCTCCCAGTACGCCTTGGCGGCCAGAATCGTCATGTGCTCACGGACCTGCTTCGCGTGCCGAGCCAGCGCGGCCGTCCGCTCCTCGTCGCTCGCTGCGGCCACCGATTCCAGGTATGCGGCGAGCGGCACCTTCGCGTCCACGATAATGTCGCGCCCTCCCGGCAGGTGGACGATCATGTCGGGGCGCAGACGCCCCTCCTCTCCCTCGACCGTGACCTGCTCGACGTAATCGCAGTGCTCCATCATCCCCGCCAGCTCGACGACCCGGTGGAGCGTGACCTCGCCCCATCGGCCTCGTACCTGAGGCGAGCGGAGCGCGCTCACGAGGTTGCTGGTCTCACCGCGGAGCCGCTCGCTGAGGTTCGCCAGCGTCTCCACCTCGGTCTTGAGGCTCCCGTACGACTGATCTCGTGCCTTCTCAAGCTCCCGGATCCCCGTGTCGTAGCGTGCGAGCGCATCCTTCAGGGGCGTGACACTGGCGTCGATCTCCTTTTGCCGGTGGCCCAGCCGCTCTTCCGCGAGCCTCAGGAACTCGTCGTTCGTTCGACGAAGGACGTCGCTGCTCAGCGCGTCGAACGTCTTGGCGAGGCCCTCACCGGCCTCGTCCAGCAACCGCCGCTGGTCCTCGAGGTTCTGTCGGGTCGCCTCGAGCCGCGTGCCCGCCTCGGCCCGCTCGCGCTGTACCTGCTCGAGGCGCATCCGGAGCGCGGCGACTTCGCCCTCCCGCGTGCTCCGCTGGTCCTTGAGCTCTTTGACGAGTGCCTCGAGCGACGCGAGCTTCGCGCCGAAGTGCGAGCGCGCCACGAGCCACGCGAAGGCGGCGCCCAGGACGAGTCCGATGACGACCAGTGTCGGGTCAGGCACGGCGCCGGATGGCGCGCCAGTGGCGGCAGACGCCCTTGAAGCCGCAGGGAGCGCAGACGACGGTATCGCGCCGGTCGAGGCAGTCCCCGGACATCCGCTTGTGGCAGAGCGCGAAATCGAACTTCACCGGATCGGCGGGATCGATCGTGGCGAGCTTCCGCGTGATCTCCTCGGCCATCCGCCAGGTGCGCGAGCGTCGGCGCGTCAAGCCGATCGATCGGCTGATGTTCTCGACGTGGGTGTCCACCGGCATCAGGAGTCGCGATGGCGACACCGAGGTCCACAGGCCGAAGTCCGGCGGCTCCCGGCGCACCATCCAGCGCAGGAAGAGGTGGAGGCGCTTGCACGGGCCGCCAACGGAGGGCAGTGGGAAGAGATGACGGTAGCCGCGCGAGATCTTCCCGCGGGGGAACACTTCGCGCAGGTCGGCTTCGAGAAACGCCCGGGCGAATCGCTCCAGGGCTGGGCCGATCGAGGCGCTTCCAGCTTTGTCGCCGGCCACGAAGCACTTCTCTAGCGTGCCAAAGCGCGCGAGCAGATCGCGCCCGGCGATGCAAAAGGCGACGAGGTCGCGCGGGCGGTTGAAGCGATACCAGAAATCCTTGAACGCGTCGGCGTCGCGGCGCGGCTCGAAGTCGGTCACGAAGACCGCCGGCGATGGCCCCATCGAGGCCAGCACTCCCTGGAGGGCGCGACCGAAGAGATCGACGCGGCCGTAGGCCAGGCAGGCACTGAGGAGACCGACGATCTCGCGGTCGCGCGGGTCCGGGTAGCGCAGCGGAAATCGGATCGCGTCGAGCTCGACCCGGGCGCGGTAGTCGAACTCGTGGTAGAGCCGCTCGAGCGGCTGTCGCAGATCATGCGCTGCCGTCATTCGAGTGCCTGGCGGCATGATACCATGCGCGCCAGCATGGACGTGGGCATCGCCGGGCTCGGCGCCATCGGTCGGCAGGTCTGCCTCGCCCTCGACCAGGGTCTTCCGGGCCTCCGGCTCGTCGGCGCGACCGCGCGCGACCGCGAGAAGGCCGAGCGCTTCCTCGAGCGCCTGGGCTCGCCCGCCCCGTTCCTCTCGCTCGACGACCTCGTCGAGGCCTCGAGCATCGTCGTCGAGGCGTCGACGCAGAAACACCTCGAGGAGATAGCCCCCAAAACCCTCAAGGCGGGCCGCGACCTCGTCGTTCTCTCCTGTGGCGGACTCCTCGGCCGCCAGGACTGGGTGGACCTCGCGGCGGCCAACCGCTGTCGCATCCTCGTCCCCTCGGGCGCCATCGCCGGCCTCGACGGCGTCAAAGGCGCGCGGATCGGCGCGATCACGTCGGTCACGATGGAGAGCCGCAAGCCGCCGCGCGGGCTCGCGGGCGCGCCGTGGATCGAGCAGCAGAGGATCGATCTCGACGCGATCACGCGCGAGACGCTGATCTTCGAGGGACCCGCGACCGAGGCCTGCCGCGCGTTCCCGGCGAACGTGAACGTCGTGGCCGCGCTCTCGCTGGCCGGCATCGGCCCCGAGAAGACGCGAATCAGGATCTTCGCCTCGCCCGAGCAGCCGCTGAACCGCCACCGGATCACCGTGCAGGGCGAGTTCGGGCGGCTCGCCGTCGAGATCGAGAACGTCCCCTCGGAGAATCCGCGGACCGGCAAACTCTCCTACATGTCGACCATCGCGTTACTCAGGGAGTTGGGCGCGCCCCTCCGCGTCGGGACCTAGGGGCGCGCCGTCCCTCGGTGTCCCTACTTGACGCTGCCCGCGGTGAGGCCGCCGACGAGGTGGCGCTCGATGAGCGCGAAGAGCACGACGACGGGGACGATCGTGAGGATCGACGCCGCGAAGAGCGAGTTCCAGTGCTGAACGTACGCCGTGACGTACGAGGTGATCCCGACGGTCAGCGGCCGCTTGTCCGGGTCGGTCATGAGGGTGAGCGCAACGATGTACTCGTTCCACGCCGCGATGAACGCGAAGATCACCGCGGTCACGACGCCGGGCAGCGACAGCGGGAGCACGATCCGGACGAGCACGCGCAGGCGGCCACAGCCGTCGATCGCGGCCGCGTCCTCGATCTCCCGGGGGATGGAGGCGAAGAACGCACGCAGGATCCAAATGGCGAAGGCGAGATTGAACGCCGCGTTGGTGAGGATGAGCGCGGCGTACGTGTTGATGAGGCCGAGCTCGAAAAACTCGCGGTGCAGGCCGACGACCAGGGTCGTCGGCGAGAACATCTGGGTCACCAGCACGAGGAAGAGGAAGGCGGGGCGGCCGCGGAACCGGTGGCGCGCCGTGTAATAGGCCGCCGGCACGGCGGCGAGCACCACGAGCGCCGTCGACGCGAGCGCGACGGTGAGGGACACCCATAGCCAGCTCTGGAAGCCGGGGTCGCGGAGGACTTCGACGAAGGTGCCCCAGTGCCAGTCCACGGGGGTGAGCCGCGGCGGACTCGTTCGCAGCTCACCCGCCGGCTTCGCCGCCGTGAAGAGCATCACCCCATAGGGTGCGGCGAAGACGAGGGCCAACAGCAGACCCGCGCAGGCCAGCCGCGCCCGTCGGAGCGCGCCGCGCGCGCCGGGGCCCGCGATCTCGACCGCCATCAAGCCTCCTGCGCTTGCCAGCGCACGCTGCGGAGGTACACGAGCACGGCCAGAAGGATGAGCAGGACGTTGACCACGCCGAGCGCCGCGGCGAGCCCGACGTCGCGGAGCGAGCTCTTGAACGCGATTTTGTACATGTACGTGATCATCGTGTCGTGCCCGAAGCCGGGGTTGCGGTCGTTGAGCGTCCACACGATCGGAAACGAGTTGAAGACGTAAATGATGTTCAGCACGGCGGCCACCAGCAGGGCCGGCCGCAGCAACGGGAACGTCACCAACCGGTACGTCCGCCACGCCGAGGCGCCGTCGACCCGCGCCGCCTCGAACACGTCCGGCGGGATCGCCTGGAGCCCGGCGAGCAAGACGTACGTCGTGAACGGGAGCGACACGAAGATCCCCACCGTGATCATCGCGCCCATCACGGTCGAGTCGTCGCCGAGCCAGTCCACCGGGTGATCGAGGACGCCGAGCGACTGGAGCGCCGGATTGAGAATCCCGAAGTAGTAATCGTAGATCCACACGAAGAGCTTCGAGGTCATGATCAGCGACGCCGCCCACGGCACGATGAGCGCCCAGCGGACCAGCCGCCGACCCGGGAAGCTCTTGTCGAGGAACTGCGCGAGCCCCAGCGACATCAGGAGGGTGACCACGACGATGACCGTCACCCAGACCACGGTGTTCGCCACGACCGTGGTCAGCGCCTCCTGCCGGAGCAGCCGCGCGTAGTTCCGGAGGCCGACGGATCCCTGGTAGAGACCCGTGACCGAGTACTGGCTGAGCGATGCCCTGATGAGCTGCGCCGCCGGATACGCCACGACGCCGCCGATGAGCGCGAGGCTCGGCCCGAGCCAAAGGAGCGCCTGCCAGCCGGTCGCTCGCCGCGCGCGGCGAGGACCGCGCACCGTCAGCGCCCGCCCGCCGCGGCGGTGGCGTTCCGCTGTAGCCGGTCGAGGACCTGCTTGGGGTTGCCGCCCGGTTGCACCGCCAGCCCGATGCTCTGCTGAACATCGAGCTTCACCTTGTCCCATGCGGCATCAGTCGTCGGGACCAGCTTCGCGTTCGGTAGCGCATCGAGGTAGGGCTTGACCTTGGGGTCCGCGCGCATCCGGTCCAGGCCGGACTTGGTGACGGGGAGGAAACCTTCGGCGGTGATCCACCGGGTGATGGTTTCGGGCTGGTAATAGAGCTCGAGGAACTTCGTGACGGCCTCTTGATTCCCGGGCTTCTTGAAGGCCATGAGATAGTCCTCGACGGCCAGGGTCACGGCAGTGCCTGCGTTCGTCGGCATCTCGGCGACGCCGTAGTTGACCTTGCCCTCGGCGTCGAGCTGTTTGGCCAGCGGACTGAAGCCCATCACCATGCCGACCTTGCCGTCCTTGAAGAGCTGGAAGGCGCCGTCAGTCCGGTTGGTCTTCCCCGGGTTCACCTGGGTCACCTTGTGCTTGTTGGCGAGGTCCGAGAGGAACTGCAGCGTCTGGAGGTTCTTGTCGCTGTTGATCATCCACCGATCGCCGGACTTCCAGTCGCCGCCGTTGTTCCACATCCAGATCGACCACTCGGCCTGGGCCTCCTCGGGGCCCAGGGGCAGCGCGTAGCCGATCGTCCCCTTGCCGAGAGCCTGGACTCTCTGCGCGGCCCTGACGAACTCGTCCCAGGTTTTCGGGGGCGCCCCGACGCCGGCCCGGGCGAGCAGATCCTTGTTGTAGAAGAAGGCCCGCGCGCTCGAGAGGATCGGGAAGCCATAGAGCGTGCCCTGGTACTCGCCGCCCCGGGTGAACGTCGCCAGGAAATCGTCCTTGGTTTTGAGCGACATGACCTGGTCGGCCGAATGAAGCAGCCCGTCCTTCGCGTAGCTGGAAAAGGAGTTCAGATTCAGCACGTCCGGCGGCTGGTTGTTCTGGATCATCGTGGTGATCTGCTGGTCGATCGAGTTCCAATCAACGACTTGCAGGTCAACCTTGACGCCGGTCTGCTTCGTGTACGTCTCGGACAGGATCTGCCAGAAGGGCCGCGTGTGATCCTTGCTGTAGTCGGCGATCACGACCTTGATCGACGTGACATTGGCGCCCGGCGTCCGATCGCAGGCGATGAGGAGGAGCGCCGCGACCGCGCTCACCAGCAGTAGCGGCGTGAGCCGTAGTCGTCGCACGGGGATGTCGCCCTCCTTGCCGTTACGACTGTGACACACAGGGCCGGGAGCCGCGATGGCTTTTCTGACGGCGTCGAAGTCGCGGCCGCTGATGGAGTCGTTCTAGAGCGGCTCGGCCTGGCCGCAGAAGATCCGCGTGCTGGGTGCTACCCGCCCGTCGAGGTCTCCGCCTGGTGTCGGTCGAGGACCCGCGCCAGCGCCCGTCCCTTGCCGGGAACGGGGTCCGGCACGACGCCGTACGCCTGCCGCCCCTCGTGGTCTTCGGGCAGGTACTCGGTGATGGGCAAACCCTCGGGCGTGACGAAGAGCAGGCAGTGGCAGTACTTGTACTTCTGCATCTCGTCGCAGGCGCATATCCAGCGCCGCTGCTTCGCCTCGGCCGCCGGATCCGGGTAGAAGTTGCAGGGGCAGAGAGGCTTGCCGACCTGCTCGATGTGCCGGGCGAGCCCCGTCACGACCGTCTCGGTGACGGTCCGGTCGGGGTGAAGCGACGTGCCCGACTTCTCGGCGTACTTGCGAGCATACGCCCACATCTTGTTGATGTTGACCGCTGAGGGTTCGTCCATACCGCCTCCGCGCCTACGACGCGCTCAGGGCCGCATCGATCTGGGCCGGGTTGAAGCCGGTGAGCCGCTTGTCGCCGATGAGGAGCACCGGCAGCGACGTGAGACCGAGCGCCATCAGCTCCTCGCGCGCCTTGGGGTCGCGGCCGACGTTCCGCTCGGTGAACGGGATGCCCTTTTGCGATAGATACTCCATCGCTTTGTGACAGGCCCCTCAGCCGATGTTGCTGTAGACGGTGACCGGCGTGGCCATGGCGTCGCTCTCCTTTCGCGCAAGCACGTTCGCCCGATTCCCTCCGCAGTCGCTCACATGATACAGCAGCTAGCGCGCCGGCGCGGTCTCCAAGTAGCGCTCGGCCTCGAGCGCGGCCATGCAGCCCGTGCCGGCCGCGGTCACGGCCTGACGGTAGACATGATCCTGGGCGTCGCCTGCCGCGAAGACGCCCGGCACCGATGTTTGGGTGGTGCCCGGAACGACTTTGATGTACTCGTTGGGCAGGAGCTCGATCTGGCCGCGGAAGATCTGCGTGTTCGGCTGATGCCCGATCGCGATGAAGAGGCCGTCGACCGGACGCTCGTCGAGCGCGCCCGTCTTGAGGTTCTTCAGGCGCACGCCCGTGACCTTGCCCTGGTCGACGTCGGCGATGGCGTCGACGGCGCTGTTCCAGATGACCTCGATCTTGGGGTTCTTGAGGGCGCGCTCCTGCATGATCTTGGAGGCGCGGAGGCTGTCGCGTCGGTGGACCACGTCGACCTTCCGCCCGAGCCGCGAGAGGAAGAGCGCTTCCTCCATCGCGGCATCGCCGCCGCCCACGACCATGATGTTCTGGTCCTTGAAGAAGAAGCCGTCGCACGTGGCGCAGGTCGACACGCCCCGCCCCATGAGCTTGGTCTCCGCATCGAGCCCGAGGAGCTTCGCGGTGGCCCCGGTGGCGATGATCACCGTCTGGCTTTCGTAGCTCGCGTCGCCGGCGCGCACTACGAACGGTCGGCGCTGGAAGTCCACCGCCGTCGCGTCCTCGGCGATCATCTCGGTGCCGAAGCGCTCGGCCTGCTTCTTCATCGTCTCCATCAGCTCGGGTCCCTGGATGCCGTCGACGAAGCCCGGGTAGTTCTCGACGAGCGTGGTGAGCGTGAGCTGGCCACCGGCCTGCAGGCCGGTGAGCATGAGGGGCGCCAGGTTGGCGCGTGCGGCGTAGACGGCCGCCGTGTAACCGGCGGGTCCCGAGCCGATGATGATCACCTTACGCATGTGTTGAGCGGCTCCTCCTTCTCATAGGATACTGGCGGGCCCGTCAGAGGTTCAGGATGGGGGCCAGCTCGGCGAGGTCGCGGATCTCGTAGGTCGGCGGCGCGACCCCTGGCGGCAGCGGCTCCTCGTCCCGGTTGATCCAGGCGGCATCCATCCCGAGCTGCTGGGCGCCGAGCACGTCCATGTCCGCGCGATCCCCGACGAACAACGACTCCTCTGGGCGTACGCCCAGACGCACGAACGCGGCATCGAAGATGTCGCGCCTCGGCTTGCGCCAGCCGACCTCGTCCGACACGACGACGGCGTCGAACAGCTCTACAACGCCTGCGCGCTCGAGAATATCGAGCGCCGTCGGTGTGTAGTCGAAGTTCGAGACGACCGCGAGCCGGTAGCGCTCGGCGAGCCGGCGCAGCAGCGGGCCGTGGTGCGCCGGGAACTCGGCCGCGCGTCCGAGCGCCCCACGGTGGGCGTCGATCAGCGTCCGTCCGAACCCGACCGGCAGTGCCGTCTCGTCCAGCCCGAGCCGGCGGAAGAAGTGCGCGAAACGCTCCGGGGCCGCCACCTCGCGATGGTCGATCGCGCGCAGGCGCTCCGCCTCCCGCCAGCTGTCCCCGAGCGCTTCGTAGCACGCCTCGAGACCGATGTGGGGTGCCTGCGTCTTCAAGATCGCGTGCAGCATCCCGGCCGAGGAGCGCACGAGACGCCCGTTGATCTGGATCTCGGGCATCCGCTCACGATCGAAGCGGACCAGCGTGTCGAAGAGATCGAAGAGAACAGCGGCGTAGGGTCTCAGAGCGGCTTCCTCCCGGTATAGCCTTCGTCCAGTCCGTGCCAGTGGCGGACCTCGCGCTCGCCGTACTTCCAGCAGAGGTTGACTTCTTCGCCACGGCGGAGGTGAGGAAAGTCGACCAGCCCGAGGCCGAGGTCCTTGGGCTCGCCGCCGAGCTTCTGGATCTCCTCGAGACCGCGCTGGATCTCGCGCGTCAGCCGCTCGATGCCCTCCTGCTCGGCGCGCCAGGCCCGGCGGTCGAGCACGGCGCCGCCGGCGCCGGCGATCCGTTGCTGCTCGGCCCGCAGTCGATCCCGCGCTGCGCCCGCTTCGGTGTGCGCCGCCATCACGCGTTCCATGATCCGCGCGAGCCTCGGGATGAGCGCCTCCACTTCGGCCGCCGTGAAGTACCGTTCAGCCACGGATGCCCTGCTCGACGAAGATCGCGTGCACTTCCTTGGGCCCGTGAACGCCGCGCGTCAGGGTGAGCTCGATGTCCGCCGTCCGGCTCGGTCCGGTGATGAAGTTGATGACGGCGCCCGTCGCGGGCGGCGCGCCATCGCGGTGCCAGGCCTCGAGGAAGACGCCCACCTGGCCCAGCGATTCGACGAGCGCGGTGCGATCGAAGACGGCGATGTGACAGGGCGGCAGCAACGACGTCGAGCGCGGGCGCCCGGCGCCCGACACCAGGATCAGGGTGCCGGTCTCGGCGACGGCGAGATCGACGCCGGTGAGCCCGAAGTCGGCCCCGGCCGTGATCGCCCGGAGTCGCTCTCGCTCGTCCGCGGCGGCGGTCTCGCCTGCCGGCATCTCGTGGACGTCCAGTCCCCGCGCCTCGAGCGCCGACGCCAGATCGGCGCCGAGCGCCGCGGCATGCCAGGCCACCAGTCCGCGCGCCTCGCGCTCGCGGGCGAGGCGGCCGACGATCGCGGGCACCTCGTCGAGAGAGGTGACGCGATAGAAGACACCGCCGATGCGCGCGAACTCCACGCGGAACCTTTCCAGGGTTGCGGACCACCGCTCGGCGAGCTCCCGGCGGATGGTGTCGGCCTCGGCGGCCGGATGCTCGGGGCGCTTGGCGACCGAGGCGGGGAACAGGTCCCGCGCCGTGCGCATCTGCGCCCGGATGCTCGCGAGGAACTCTCCCTTGGTGGTCACTGCGTGCGGCCCTTCTCCGCGGCCCAGCGCTCCTGGAAGGTGCGCGCCGCCACCGCGGGCAGGTCGCGCGTCCGCGTCCAGTCATTCAGGAAGACCGGGAGCCGGCTGATCGTTCCCCCGCTGGCGAAGGGCCGCTGCAGCACGCGGCCGGCGCGGGCCGCGAGCCGATACAGCGCCGGGCGCGCGAGCAACCGGGCCAGCAGCGTGAACGCGACGCGCTCGACCCACGGCGCGATCTTTTTTTCGTCCACCTCGCGGCGCAGCTCGATGAGCATCCGCGGGATATCGATGCGGACCGGGCACGCGTCGGCGCAGGCGCCGCAGAGCGAGGACGCATGGGCGAGATCCCTCACCGAGCGTGTGCCCTCGAGCATGGCCGTGAGGAGGATGCCGATCGGGCCGGGGTACGTGTAGCCGTACGCATGGCCGCCGATCTGCCGGTACACGGGACAGACGTTCAGGCACGCGCCGCAGCGCAGGCAGGAGAGCGCCTCGCGCAGCGGGCCTCCCAGCTGAGCGATCCGCCCGTTGTCGAGCAGGACCAGGTGGAACTCGTCGGGGCCTTCGAGCTCCTCCGCCCGCCGCGGTCCCCGGACGAGCGTCGTGTACACGGAGAGCTTCTGGCCCGTCGCGCTCTTCGCGAGGATCGCGAGGAAGACCATGAGGTCGGTCAGTGAGGGCACGACTTTCTCGACCCCCATCACCGCCACGTGGACCCGCGGCAACGAGGTGACCATCCGGCCGTTGCCCTCGTTCGTGACGAGGACGACCGTCCCCGTGTCGGCCACCGCGAAGTTGGCGCCGGTGATCCCGAGATCCGCCTGCAAGAACTTCTCTCGGAGCTCGTCGCGGGCGATCTTCGTCAGCACCTCGGGATCGGCCTCCACCCGGCGCTTGAACTCGCGGCCGAACAGGTCGGCCACCTGCCCCTTCGTCTTGTGGATCGCCGGCGCGATGATGTGCGAGGGGCGCTCGTGAGCGAGCTGGATGATGTACTCGCCGAGGTCTGTCTCGACCGGCGTGATCCCCGCGCGCTCGAGCGCCTCGTTGAGGTGGATCTCCTCGGTCGCCATCGACTTCGACTTCACGGCCATGCGGGCGCCCGTCCGGCGCGCGATGTCGACGACGATCGCGCGCGCCTCTTCGGACGTCTTGGCGTAGTGGACGTGGCCGCCGAGCCGCTCGATGTTGGCGATGAGCGTCTCCAGATGGTGGTCGAGGCGCTGGAGGGTGGCTTCCTTGATCGCCCGCGCGCGGTCCCGGAGGGCCTCGCCCTCGGGGAAGTCCTCGAAGGCCTCGCGGCGGAGGTCGATGAACTTGGTCGTGGCGATCGTCAAGGCTTCCTGGAGGAACGCGTCCTTCATGGCGCTGCCGGCGCGCTGCCGGAACGGGATCGCGAGCTCGCCGTCGCTCACGGCCGGCTTCCGTCGAGCAGCTCGGCGAGATGCAGCGCGCGCACGCGCGACTTCCGGCGCTTGAGACCCCCGCCCATCTGCATGAGGCAGCCCGCGTCGCAGGCGACGAGGCAGTCGGCGCCGGTGGCCTCGACGTTCGCGAGCTTCTTGGCGAGGATCTGCGAGGAGACTTCGGGCAGTCGCACGGCGAACGAGCCGCCGAAGCCGCAACACTCGTCGGCCCCGGGCAGGGCGACGAACTCCGCGCCCCTCAAGTTGGCGAGCAGGGTTCTCGGACTCTGGGACTCGTGGAGCCCCCGGAGGAGGTGGCAGGAATCGTGGTAGGTGACACGCCCGGGCACGGCCGCGGTGAACTCCGTCACGCCGAGCACCCGGACCAGGAACTGCGAGAACTCGTGGGTGCGCGCCGCGACGTCCCGCGCCGCGCGCGCCAGCCGGGTCTCGGTCAGGAGCCCGGGGTACTCGTGCTTGACCATCCACGCGCACGAGCCCGACGGCACGACGACGTGCTCCGAATCCTTGAAGAGCGCGACGGTCCGCCGGGCGACCGCCGCGGCTTCGGCGTGATAGCCGGAATTGAACAGCGGGAGACCACAGCACGTCTGGCTCGGGGGAACGTCCACGACCACGCCCTGTCTCCGGAGCAGGCGCACGATGGACATGCCGACCTCGGGGAAGAACAGGTCGGCGAGGCACGTCACCATCAGCGACGCGCGCCCGCGTCCGGTCATGCGTGGGGCGGGGGCGGGGTCACGACGACCAGGACGAGCAGGGGCGCGGCGCCGTCGTTGACGAGCCCGTGCTCGACGCCGGCCGGGGCGACGAGGGCATCGCCGACGTCCAGGATGTGCTCGGCCGCGCCGAGCCGGAAGCGCCCCCGGCCTTCGAGGACGACGTAGAACTTGTCCTGGTCTTCGTGCGTGTGGGGCTTCTGGTCCTGGCCCGGGGCCACACAGTAGAGGTCCAGCTGCGCCCGCGCTGTGGTCGCCAGCGCGATCTTCGCCATCTTGTCCGGCTGGAGCTTTGCGTGATCCTTAACCCTGATGCGCATCGACCGCTCTCGCCAGCAACTCTACGGGATGAACGAGCGTCACGTCCAGACCGCGCTGCCGACACCCCCAGGCGATCTGGAGGAGGCAGCCCGGGTTCGCCGCCGCGACCACCCGCGCGCCGGTCTCGACGATGCGCGCGAGCTTGCGTTCGAGCAGCTCGCGCGCCACGCCGGGCTCGAGGAGATTGTAGATGCCCGCGCTGCCGCAGCAGAGGTCGCTGTCGGCAAGCTCGACGAGCCTGAGCCCGGGGATCCGGCGCAGAAGCTGGCGCGGCTCCTGCCGGACCCGCTGGCCGTGGACCAGGTGACAGGCATCGTGGTACGTGACCGTCAGATCGAGGGGCCCGAGCGGCAGGTCGGCGCCGGCCAGCACTTCCGTGACATCGCGCACGCGCGCGGCGAAGCGCGCGAGCTCGGGAATCCGATGGCCGTACTCCTTCATCGCCGCGCCGCAGCCCGCGGCGTTGGTGACGACGAAATCGAGGTCGTCGGAAAACGCGCTGGCGAGCGCGCGCGCGCGGGACGCATGGGCATCCACTCGCCCGGCGTGAAGCTCGAGGGCACCGCAGCAGCCCTGCGACTTGGGGATCACGACTTCGAAGCCGGCCAGCCCGAGGAGGCGAGCCGTGTCCCGGTTCACACCCGGGTAGAGGTGGCGCTGGACGCAGCCCGTCAGGAGCCCGACTCGCCCGACCACGCGGCCGCGGGCGGGGACAAATTCCGGGAGCGGCGCCGCCGCGGGAACGTCCTCGAGGAGGGCTTCCATCGCCGCGAGCCGCGGCAGCCGTCGCAGCACGCCGGTCGCCTGCACGAGCGCTCGCAGCCCGGAGCGCTTGTAGAGCTTGAAGAGCGCGAGAGCCGCGCCCAGCCGTGCCGGCTCGGGAAAGACCGAGAAGACGAACGCCTGGAGCAGTCGATGCTTCGCCGGCGGCCCGGCGCGACGGAGCTCCGCGCGCGTCGCCTCGAGGAGCGAGCCGAACCTCACGCCCGACGGGCACGCGGTTTCGCACGCGCGACAACCGAGACAGAGGTCGAGATGGCGCTGGAAGGTCCGGCTCAGCTCCACCCTGCCCTCGGCCGCCGCCCGCATCAGGTAGATGCGGCCGCGCGGCGAGTCCATCTCTTCGCCGAGCACCCGGTAGGTCGGACACTGTGGGAGGCAGATCCCGCAGTGCACGCACTTCCGGATCTCGTCGAGGTCGGGAGCCTCGGCGGTGCGGGAGGCGGTCGCCATCAGAGGCCCCCGACGAAGCGGCCGGGGTTCAGCACGCGCTTCGCGTCGAACTCGTCCTTCAGCGCGCGCATGAGAGCGAAGGGCCCGGCCTCGACCGGCCCCCACGGGTCCACGGTCTTCCGGAGCTCGGCCGGCCCGCGCACGATGACAACGCTGCCCGCGAGCTCAATGACCCGCGCCCGCAAGCGCGTCGTGGCCAGAGCCGTCTCGGCAGCGCTGGCGTTTCCGACCCGGACTCGAAACGTCCCGAGGCCCGCGCACCCGCTGATCCAGACCTCCCCTCCGGGCGCAGCCGTCCGGACGGCGTCCCCGATCGCGCGCTCGGTTTCTGCGAGTCGGCTCGGGAGTGACGCGACGTGGAGAACCGCCCCGTTCCCCTCCGGCGTCGACGCGCGCGCGGCGCTGTTCCAGAAGCCCCCCGGCAACGGCACGACCCGTGCGCCGTCGGCCTTCGCCATCGCGTCCAGGCGCTCTCCCTGCTCCCGGACGGCCTCCGCCACGCTCCCGATGGAGAGCGCCACGCCGGCCGCCGCCGCCTCCACCGGCACCGATCGCAGCGCCCGGTCGTTGAAGAACTCGATCCGGTTCGGCTGAAGCGGCGAAGCGATGACACGTTCGATGAAGGCCTGCGCCGCCTCGGCCGACGCCAGCAGCACGAGCCACGAGCGCTCCACGTCGGGCAGCGGATGGAGCCGGAGCGTCAGCTCGCCGAGGACGCCGAGCGTACCGAGCGCGCCGACCATCAGCTTGGGGACATCGTAGCCGCTCACCGATTTCACGACCTTCGACCCGCCCCAGGTCACGACGCCGTCGGCCTGCACGAAGCGCACGCCGAGCAGCAGATCGCGCATCGTACCGTACCGCGCCCGGAGCGGGCCGCTCGCGTTGGTCGCGGTCATGCCGCCGAGCGTCCGAGCGGCGGCGCCCGGAGGGTCGAGCGGCAGGAACTGCCGTCGCGGGGCGAGCCGGGTGGCGAGAGTGCCCGCGGTGATTCCGGCCTGTACCGTGATGGTCAGGTCGTCGGGGTTGTATTCGAGCACCTGATCGAGGCCGGAGAGGTCGACGAGCACGTCCACGCGCGCCGGAGGATGCCCGAGCTCGAGCGCGCTCCCGCCGCCCCGCGGCACGACCGCCAGGCCATCGTCGTGGGCGAGCGCCACGATGCGGCCGAGCTGGTCGATCGAAGCGGGACGGACGACCCAGCGCGGGAGCTGACCGTCGACCGCTGCGGCGGTGCGGGCGCGATCGTCGTCCTGGACCCCCTCGCGCCCGGCGATCGTGACGAGGGCTTCGCCGATCGAGCGCGCCGCGGCGGGCATCGCGCCTCTAGATCCAGGCGCCTTCGGGCACGCGAGGCCGCGCCGGGCGGAACCCCTCCCCGCAGGCGGGGTGCGACGGCAGCAGCTTGCCGGGGTTCATGATCCCGTCGGGGTCGAAGGCACGCCGGAGCCGGTACATGAAGTTCAAGTCGGCGTCGGCGTACTGGAACGGGAGATTCTTCGCCTTGTCCAGACCGATCCCATGCTCGCCCGTCACCGTCCCGCCCATGGCGATGCAGGCGAGTAGAAGCTCCTCGTTCGCGGCTTTCGCTCGCTCGAGCTCTTCCGGCACGCGGTCGTCGTACAGGATGAGCGGGTGGAGGTTCCCGTCCCCCGCGTGGAACACGTTGGCGATCTGAACGCGATGACGCGCACCGATCGCGATCAGCTCGCGCATGATCGCCGGCAGCTTGGAGCGCGGGACGACCGCGTCTTGCAACAGATAGGTCGGCGCGAGCCGCCCCACGGCGCCCGCGGCCTCCTTCCGGCCCTTCCAGAGGAGCGCGCGCTCGGCGTCGTCACGCGCCACGCGCACTTCGAGGGCGCCGCGTGCCCAGCAGATCCGCGCGGCGCGCTCGCCCTGCGCCTCGACCTCCGCGGCGGGGCCGTCGAGCTCGATCAAGAGGACGGCGGCGGCGTCCTTCGGGTAGCCGGCACCCGTGCCCTCGTTGATCGCGCGGATCATCACCGCGTCGAGCATCTCGAGCGCCGCGGGGACGATACCGGTGGCGATGATCGCCGAGACCGCTTCCGAGGCATCCTCGATCGCCGTGAACGAGGCGAGGATCGTCTTCACCGCCTCGGCCACGTGGAGGAGCCGGACCGTGGCCGCGGTGACGATCCCGAAGGTGCCCTCCGAGCCGACGGCCACGCCGACGAGATCGTAGCCCGGGCGCTCCGCCGCCTTGCCGCCGAGCCGCACCAGCTCGCCGGTGCCGGTCACCAGCTCGACCCCGAGGACGTGGTTCGTCGTGATCCCGTATTTCAGGCAGTGCGGGCCGCCGGCGTTGGTCGCGACGTTGCCCCCGATCGAGGAGACCATCTGGCTCGAGGGGTCCGGCGCGAAGAAATATCCCTGGGTTGCAACCGCTCGGGTGAGGGAAAGGTTGATCAGCCCGGGCTGAACCGTCGCGCATCGGTTGGTGAGGTCGATCTCCAGAATTCGATCCATCCGGTTCGTGCCGATCATCACGCCGCCGAGGGGCGCCATGGCGCCCCCGATCAGTCCGGTGCCCGAGCCCCGCGGCACGATGGGCACGCGCTCCCGCCGGCAGAGGTTCACGATTGCGACGACCTCTTCCGCTCGGGTCGGCAAGGCGACGGCGTCGGGGGCGCCTTTGTAGAAGGTGTGCATGTCGCACTCGTAGACGAGCCGACCCTCGGCCGAGCGTACGAGACCCTCGGCGCCGACGATCCGCTCGAGGTCCGCGAGGAAGGCTCCGGTCAGGGGCATGACGCGAGGCGCCCCCCGGGGTGGACTACGAGATCTTCCAGGTGTCTCCCGAGGTCAGCAGCTTGGCGATGTCGCCGGGGCCGCGCTCCGAGATGGCCTTCTGTTCCTGCTGGAGAATGAGGTCCTCGTAGACCGGCGCTTCGACGGCCGTGAGCACGCCGACCGGAATCGGGAAGTCGGGCGCGAAAAGATCGGCGAGGAGCTTGGCGGCGTTCACGTTCGTCTCGTCATGAATCCAGAGGGCACTCTCGGGCACGTCCTTGGCGCGGACCACCTTCGGGGTGACCCCCTGCATGATGAGGGCGCGCCGGTCGTCCGGCGGCCCGAAGAGCAAGGGCTTGCCGTGCTCGAGCCGGAGCTCGTGCTGGACCTTGGACTCCCGGTCGTAGATGACGTTCCACGCCAGGTCGTTGTAGACGTTGCAGTTCTGGAGGATCTCGATGAACCCCGTCCCCTTGTGGGCGGCCGCCCGCTTCAGCATCTCGTCCATGTGCGGGATGTTCCGGTCGACGGTCCGGGCCACGAAGGTCGCGCCGCAGCCGAGTGCGAACGAGAGCGGATTGACCGGACGGTCGGCCGAGCCCACCGGCGTCGACTTCGTCACCTTGCCGAGCTCGCTCGTCGGCGAATACTGGCCCTTCGTCAACCCGTAGATCCGGTTGTTGAAGAGCAGGATCGTGAGGTTCACGTTGCGGCGCAGGACGTGGAGCATGTGGTTGCCGCCGATCGAGAGCCCGTCGCCGTCGCCCGTGACCACGAAGATCTTCAGCTCGGGCCGCGCCACCCGAAGTCCCGTCGCGATCGCCGGCGCCCGGCCGTGGATCGTGTGGAAGCCGTAGGTGTTCATGTAGTACGGGAAGCGGCTGGAGCAGCCGATCCCGGAGATGAACACGATGTTCTCCTTCGGAATGCCGAGGTCGGGCATCGTCTTCTGGACCGCGGACAGAATGGCGTAGTCCCCGCAGCCCGGGCACCACCGCACGTCCTGATCCGATTCGAAGTCCTTCTTCGTGTACTTCGGCGCTTCCTTGGCTCCGGCTTCGCTCGGACTCATGGCGTGCTCCCGAGAAGCTGATTGATCGCTTCGTAGATCTCCTCGGACGGCAGTGGCAGGCCACGCACCCGGTTGAAACCGACTGCGTCGACCAGGTACTCGGCGCGCAGGACCCGCACGAGCTGCCCGCTGTTGATCTCGGGCACCAGCACCTTGCGGTACTCGCGCAGGATGTGGCCGAGATCCGGCGGGAGTGGATTCAGGTGGCGCAGGTGGATCGAGGCGACGGACTTGCCGGCCGTCTGCGCTTGCTCGACCGCCGCCGTGATCGAGCCGTAGGTGCCGCCCCAGCCGACCACGAGGAGGTCGCCCGTCGCCGGGCCGTTGATTGACGTCGGCGGGATCTCCTGCGCCACGCGCCGGACCTTCTCGGCCCGCGTGCGCACCATGTGGTCGTGGTTGTCCGGGTCGTAGGAGATGTTCCCGGTGACGTCCTGCTTCTCGATCCCGCCGATGCGGTGCTCGAGGCCCGGCGTGCCCGGCCGCACCCACGGCCGCGCGAGCGTGGCCGAGTCGCGGAGGTACGGGAAGAAGCCTTCTCGCTCCGTCCTGAACTGGATCTCGATCGGCGGTAGCGTCGTCACGTCGGGGATGAGCCAGGGCTCCGAGCCGTTGGCCAGGAATCCGTCGCTCAGCACGAGCACCGGCACCATGTACTTGGCGGCCAGCCGCACGGCCTCATACGCGATGTAGAAGCAGTCGCCCGGCGTGGCCGGGGCGAGGACCACCACCGGGGCCTCGCTGTTGCGGCCATACAGCGCTTGCATGAGGTCGGCTTGCTCGGTCTTCGTGGGCATGCCGGTCGAGGGACCCGCCCGCTGGATATTCAGGACGACGAGCGGCAGCTCCGCCGTCACGGCGAGGCCGATGCCCTCGCTCTTGAGCGCGATGCCGGGACCGCTCGAGGCGGTGACCCCGATCGCTCCGCCGAACGAGGCGCCGATGGCCGCGGTGACGGCCGCGATCTCGTCCTCGGCCTGGATCGTCCTCACGCGGAAGCGCTTGTGTAGCGCCAGCTCGTGCAGGATGTCGCTCGCCGGCGTGATCGGGTAGGCGCCGTAGACCAGCGGGACCTTGGAGCGCTGCGCGGCGGCGAGGAGGCCCCAGGCCAGGGCGCGGTTGCCCGTCATGGCCCGATAGAGGCCCGGGGGCATCTCCGCGGGCTCGACGGCATAGTGCTCGCCGAAGATCTCGGCCGTCTCGCCAAAGGCGTGGCCGGCCTTGAGGACGCGGGTGTTGGCCTCGGCGATGTCCTTGTTCTTGGCGAATCTCTTCTTGATCCAGTCGAGCGTGGGCTCGAGCGGGCGCGTGTAGATCCACGAGACCAGGCCGAGCGCGAAGAAGTTCTTGGTCCGGTCCTTCTCCTTGGTGTTGAGCGGCAGGTCCTTGATGGCCTCGTGGGTCAGGCCGGTCATGTCGACCTTGTGCAGCCGGTAGCGCTCGGCCAGCGTCGGGTCGTCGAGCGGGTTCGTCGCGTAGCCCGCCTTGTCCAGATTCCGCTTGTCGAACGCCGGCGTGTTGACGATCAGGAGACCGCCCGTCTTGAGATCACGCAGGTGAACCTTGAGGGCGGCCGGGTTCATCGCGACCAGGCAGTCGAGCCGGTCGCCTGGGGTGTAGACGCGCTGGCTCCCGAACTGGAGCTGGAAGCTCGACACACCGAAGAGCGTGCCGGCGGGAGCGCGGATCTCGGCGGGGAAGTTGGGCAGCGTGGCGAGGTCATTGCCGGCCCACGCCGACTCGGTCGTGAACTGCTCGCCCGTGAGCTGCATGCCGTCACCGGAGTCACCGGCAAACCGGATCACCGCACGGTCCAGCGCCTTTCGCGACTTCTCGGCGCCGGTGGCGGGAGTCGCTATCTGACCCATCGCGTCCTGTCTCCTCGCTCGGCTCGCGCAGTCATCCCCCGCGAGCCCGGTACGGGGAATCGCTACAGAGGCTGCCCGCCAGCGCCGTCAACGCAAACACCGGCGGATCAATTCCATTCTATCGAAGGCGGCCGGCGCGAGCAAGACTCCGAACGCGCGGTCAGTCCACCCGACCCGCCCCGGGGGTGTCCGAACCAGCATATCAGCCGGCGTCCACGTCCTGGGGGTGCTTGATGGCGTCGCCCGGCCGCAGGTTCAGGACCGCCTCGGGGAACAGGTTCGCGAGCCAGCGGATGACGTCGCTGACCGTGACGACGCCGATGGGTCGGCCCTCCGGGTCGACGAGCGGGATCGTCCGGTAGCCGGCCACGCTCATGCAATGTACGGCGTAGGCCACGCGGTCGCGCGCGATCAGCGCCTCGGGATTGCGCGTCATCACTCCCGCAAGGGGTGTCCGGCGCGCGTCGAGGTCCTTGCCAACGACGCGTGTCAGGACGTCCCGTTCGGTGAAGATGCCCGTGAGTCGCCCGGCAGCGTCGGTGACGAGCACGCCCGCCTGCCGCCGAGCCAGCATCGTCTGGACGGCCTCGTGGACCGTGGCGGTCTCGGAGAGGCAGATCGGCTCGGCCGGCGACAGCACCGCGATCGTGTCGTTCAGCAGGGCGCCCCTGGTCTCGCGCAGGTCGTCGTCGATCGTCGCGGAGTACTCGTCCTCGAACTCACCACGCATGACATCCCTCCACGGCTCCGATCGTAACTCTTTGCCACCAGCCCGGCAATGGCACGGCCCACCGCGTCACGAGCGCGCCGCGACGCGGGCCGGCTCCTCGTTGGCGTCCTTGAGCAACTGGATGAACCGGCTCACCGTCGGCGTGAGCGGCTTCTGGCGCCGGTGGATCAGGCCGACGGGCCGCATCAGGTCCGTGATACCCAGCGGGACGACGGCGAGCGTGCGGATGGAGGCCTCGTTCTGCACCGTGTGGCGCGGGAGGATGGAGACCCCGGCCGCGATGATGATCGCCTGCTTGATCGTCTCGATGTTGTCGAACTCCATCACGGTGTTGACCTTGACGTTGTGCTGGCGGAGCGCCCGGTCGATCGCCTTGCGAATCGTCAGACCGGCGTCGAACGCGACGAAGGTCTCGCCGACGAGGTCGGCGGGCATGACGACTCGCCGCCGCGCCAGACGATGGTTCGGGTGGCACACGAAGGCCATCGGCTCGGACCGGAGCGGCACGATGGCGAGCGCCCGGTCGGCCGGCGGGTACGACATGATCCCGACGTCCACCTCACCCTGCATCACGGCTTCGACGACCTTGTGCGGGTGCAGGCACTCGAGCTGGACACGCGCCTCCGGGTAGAGCGACATGAACCGCTGCACGTGCCGGCTCACGTCGTGCAAGCCGACCGAATAGATCGCCGCGACCCGCACCGTGCCGTCCACGCGGGCCTTCACCGCCGCGATCTCGGCCCTCGCCTTCTCCCACGACTCGAGCAGTCCCCGGCAGGCCTCGTAGAAGGCCTGGCCCTCGGGGGTCACGACGAACGGACGCTTGGTGCGGTCGAGGAGTACCACACCCAACTCCGTCTCGAGCTGCTGCATCGCCTGGCTCGCTGCCGACTGGGAGACGAAGTTTTGCGCGGCACCACGCGAGAATGACCGGTGCCGGACGACGTCGCAGTAGAGACGCAGCGTCTCGAGCTGCACGGATTGATTATAAGCCACGCTGATACTTACTATCCGACTTTTTGGGGATGACTAATAATGTAAATGCCGCTAGTATCGTGCAACTGTTTTCACAATAGGGATGGAGCCCAATGACTGAAGGTCAGCACCGAACCGCCGTTCTCGGTCCTCCGCCCGCCCAGGGGCTGTACGACCCGCGCTGCGAGCACGACGCCTGCGGCGTCGGCTTCGTGGTCGACATCAAGGGCCGGCGGTCGCACACGATCGTGCGCCAGGCGCTCCAGGTTCTCATCAACCTCCTGCACCGGGGCGCGTGCGGCTGCGAGGCGAATACCGGCGATGGCGCCGGCGTCTTGCTCCAGGTGCCGGACAAGTTCCTGCGGCGCGAGTGCGATCGCCTGGGGATTCCCCTGCCGCCGCCCAAGGAGTACGGCTGCGGGCTCGTGTTCTTGCCGCGAGACCCGGAGCAGCGGGACCGCGTTCGCGCGCTCCTGCACTCGATCGTGGACGAAGAGGGCCAGCGCCTCCTGGGCTGGCGGGATGTTCCCACCGACGACCACCTCATCGGCGCCAGCGCGCTCTCGGTCGAGCCGCACATCACCCAGGTGCTCATCGGCCGCGGACCGGCTGTGCGGGATCACACCCACTTCGAGCGCAAGCTCTACGTGATCCGGAAGCTCTTCGAAAAGGCCGTGGTGGCGCTCGACATTCCGGAAAACACGTTCGCCTACATGCCGAGCCTCAGCTCGAACACGCTCATCTACAAGGGGATGCTCAGCGCCGACCAGATCGAGACGATGTATCCGGATCTCGCCGATCCCGACGTGGAGTCGGCGCTCGCGCTCGTGCACCAGCGCTTCAGCACGAACACGTTCCCGTCTTGGCCGCTGGCGCATCCGTATCGGTATGTTGCCCACAACGGGGAGATCAACACGCTGCGCGGGAACATCAACTGGATGCGCGCCCGCGAGGCGCTCTGCCGGTCGGATGCGCTCGGCGACGACCTCCGGAAGGTGCTGCCCGTCACGCGCGACGGCCTGTCGGACTCGGCGACCTTCGACAACGTGCTCGAGTTCCTCGTCATGAACGGCCGGTCGCTGCCGCACGCGATCCTCATGATGATCCCGGAGCCTTGGCAGAACCACGAGTCGATGAGCCCGGAGCGGCGGGCGTTCTACGAGTACCACGCCTCGTTGATGGAGCCGTGGGACGGACCGGCCTCGATCGCGTTCACCGACGGCACCGTCATCGGCGCCGTGCTCGACCGGAACGGCCTGCGCCCCTCGCGCTACTACGTCACCAAGGACGACATGGTCATCATGGCCTCCGAGGTCGGCGTGCTCGACATCCCCGCCGAGAAGATTCTGGTCAAAGAGCGGTTGCATCCCGGACGGATCTTCCTCGTCGACACCGCCCAGGGCCGCATCATCGACGACGAGGAGATCAAGGCCCAGCTCGCCGCCGAGCACCCCTACGCCGACTGGCTCCGCGACAACCTCGTCCATCTCGAGGAGCTTCCGGCGCACCCGGTGTCGGCGCCCGACCGCGCGACGGTGCTGACCCGGCAGATCGCGTTCGGCTACACCCACGAGGATCTGAGAATCCTGCTGCTGCCGATGGCCAAGAACGGCGAGGAGCCGGTGGGCTCGATGGGCACCGACACGGCGCTGGCCGTGCTCTCGAACCGTCCCCGGCCGCTCTACGACTACTTCAAGCAGCTCTTCGCCCAGGTGACGAATCCCCCGCTCGATCAGATCCGCGAGGAGCTGGTGACCTCGATGGAGTCCACGGTCGGCCCGGAGCGTAATTTGTTGACGCCCGAGCCGGAGTCCTGCCGGCAGATCGTGCTGAAGGACCCGGTGATCACCAGCGAGGAGCTCGCCAAGCTGGCCCACGTCGCCGAGCGCGGCTTCAGAGCCATCACGCTGCCCATGCTCTACCCGGTCGCCGCGGGCGCCGCCGGCCTCGAGCGTACGCTCGAGGACCTCCGGCGCCGCGCGAGTGCGGCGATCGCCGAGGGCTACAATGTCATCATCCTGTCGGATCGTGGGATCGACCGCGCGACGGCGGCGATCCCGAGCCTGCTCGCCACGGCGGCGGTGCATCATCACCTCGTCCGGCGCGGGGAGCGCACGCGCTGCGGGCTCGTCGTCGAGACCGGCGACGCGCGAGAGGTGCACCACCTCTGTCTCCTGATCGGCTACGGCGCGGGCGCGGTCAACCCGTGGGTCGCTTTCGAGACTCTCGATGACATGATCCGTGAGGGCCTGCTGACCGACACCGACCGGGCGAAGGCGGTGCAGAACTACATCAAGGCCCTCAACAAGGGCATCCTCAAGGTCATGGCCAAGATGGGGATCTCGACGCTGCAGAGCTACACCGGCGCCCAGATCTTCGAGGCCATCGGGCTGAACGGCGACGTCGTGCACCGCTACTTCACCGGCACCGTCTCGCGGGTCTCCGGCATCGGGCTCGACGTGATCGCCGACGAAGTGCAACGGCGTCACGCGCGCGCCTTCCCCGAGCGGCCGCTCGTCGCTGAGCTGGACTGGGGTGGCGAGTACCAGTGGCGGCGCGACGGCGAGCACCACATGGTCAATCCCGACACGATCGCCAAGCTCCAGCACGCGACGCGAGCCGGCAGCTACACGCTCTTCAAGGACTACACGCGCCTGTGCGACGACCAGAGCAAGCGGCTTGCGACGCTGCGCGGCCTCATGGCCCTCCGGCCGGCCGCGACGCCGATTGCGCTCGAGGAGGTCGAGCCGGTCGAGTCGATCCTGAAGCGCTTCGCGACCGGCGCGATGTCCTACGGCTCGATCAGCCAGGAGGCACACGAGACCCTGGCCATCGCCATGAACCGCATCGGGGGGCGATCGAACACCGGGGAGGGCGGCGAGGACGCGGCGCGGTACACGCCCGACCCCAACGGGGACTGGCGCCGGAGCGCCGTCAAGCAGGTCGCCTCCGGGCGCTTCGGCGTGACCAGCGAGTACCTCGTCAACGCGACGGATCTACAAATCAAGATGGCCCAGGGTGCCAAGCCCGGCGAGGGCGGCCAGCTCCCCGGGCCCAAGGTCTATCCCTGGATCGCGAAGGTGCGCTTCGCGACCCCGGGCGTCCAGCTCATCTCGCCGCCGCCCCATCACGACATCTACTCGATCGAGGACATCAAGCAGCTCATCCATGATCTGAAAAACGCCAACCCCGAGGCGCGCGTGCACGTGAAGCTCGTCGCCGAGGTCGGCGTGGGAACGGTCGCGGCCGGGGTGGCGAAGGCCTTCTCCGACGTGGTGCTGATCTCCGGCCACGACGGCGGCACCGGCGCCTCGCCCCTCACCTCGATCAAGCACGGCGGCGTCCCGTGGGAGCTTGGTCTGGCCGAGACGCAACAAGTCCTGGTGCTGAACAAGCTCCGCGACCGCATCGTGGTCCAGGTCGACGGCCAGATGAAGACCGGGCGGGACGTGGTCATCGCCGCCATGCTCGGCGGCGAGGAGTACGGCTTCTCGACCGCGCCGCTGGTCGTGCTGGGTTGCATCATGATGCGTGTCTGTCACCTCAACACGTGCCCTGTCGGTATCGCCACGCAGGATCCGGAGCTCCGCAAGCGCTTCGCCGGCCGCGCCGACTACGTCGTGAACTTCTTCCGGTTCCTCGCCCGGGAGGTCCGGGAGCACATGGCCCACCTCGGGTTCCGGACGATGGACGAGATGATCGGGCGCGTGGACCGGCTCGACTTCACGCCGGCCCTCGATCACTGGAAGGCCCAGGGGCTCGACCTCTCCTCGATTCTCTACCAGCCCGACATGCCGCCCGAGGTTGCCCGGCGCTGCGTGCGGCCGCAGGAGCACTCGCTGGAGAAGTCGCTCGACCACACGACCATCATCCCGGCGTGTCGCGAGGCCGTCGAGTATCGCAAGCCGGTCGCGTTCCGGCTGCCGATCCGGAACGTCAACCGCACCGTGGGCACCACGCTGGGCTATCACATCACGAAGCGGTGGGGCGGCAAGGGGTTGCCCGACGACACGATCCGCATCCACTTTACCGGCTCGGCCGGCCAGAGCTTCGGCGCGTTCGTCCCGCGTGGCGTCAGCTTCACCCTCGAGGGCGACGCGAACGACTATTGGGGCAAGGGGCTGTCCGGCGGGAAGCTCATCGTCTACCCGCCGCGCCGTAGCAGCTTCGTTCCCGAAGACAACATCATCATCGGCAACGTCGCCCTGTACGGCGCGACGAGCGGCGAGGCGTACGTCCGCGGCGTGGCCGGTGAGCGCTTCTGCGTGCGCAACAGCGGCGTTCACGCGGTGGTCGAGGGTGTCGGCGACCACGGCTGCGAGTACATGACGGGTGGGAGAGTCGTCGTGCTCGGACGGACCGGGCGGAACTTCGCCGCGGGGATGTCCGGCGGCGTCGCGTACGTGCTCGACGTGGACGGCGACTTCAAGCGCCGGTGCAACCTCGGGATGGTGGACGTGCAGCGGCTCGACCAGCCCGAGGAGATCAGCCTGGTGCGGGACCTGATCCGGCGCCACATCGAGTTCACCGGCTCGACCTACGCCGCCGGCATCTTGCGCGACTGGATCGACGTGCAGACGCGCTTCGTCAAGATCATGCCCAGGGACTACCGGCGCGTGCTCATGGCCGAGGCTCGCGCGCGCGCCGAGGGGCGCCAGCCGACCTTCGCCGAGCTCGTCGGGACCGGCAGTGGGTAAGGTCACCGGCTTCCTCGAGATCAAGAGGAAGAAGCCGCCCGCCCGTCCCGTCACCGAGCGTGTCCACGACTGGAAGGAGTACTACCTTCCCTATCCGGTCGAGGACCTCACCAAGCAGGCGGCGCGCTGCATGGACTGCGGCATTCCTTTTTGCCACCAGGGCTGCCCGCTCGGGAACATCATCCCGGACTGGAACGATCTGGTCTACAAGAACCACTGGCGCGAGGCGCTCGACCGCCTGCACGCGACGAACAACTTCCCTGAATGGACGGGACGGCTCTGCCCGGCGCCGTGCGAGGGGGCCTGCGTGCTGGGTATCAACGACGATCCGGTGACGATCAAGGGCGTCGAGCTGGCGATCATCGAGCGTGCGTTCGACGAAGGCTGGGTCGGCGTCCAGGCGCCGGCCGTCCGCACGGGCAAGCGGGTCGCTGTCGTGGGCTCCGGCCCGGCGGGTCTCGCCGCCGCCGAGCAGCTGAATCGCGCCGGCCATACGGTGACCGTCTTCGAGCGGGACGACCGGATCGGCGGCCTGCTGCGCTACGGCATCCCCGAGTTCAAGATGGAGAAGCGGTTCGTCGACCGGCGGCTCCAGATCATGACGAAGGACGGCGTGGTCTTCCGCACGAACTCGCACGTCGGCGTCAACGTGCCCGTCATGGCTCTGCGCCGCGACTTCGACGCGATCGTCCTGGCTGGCGGTGCCTGCTGGCCGCGCGATCTCCCGGTGCCCGGGCGTGAGCTCCGGGGCATCCACTTCGCGATGGAGTACCTGACGCTCCAGAACAAGCGCTGCGAGGGCGACGTGATCGCCGACGAGACATTCATCACGGCCCAGGGCAAGCGTGTCGTCATCATCGGGGGGGGTGACACGGGCGCCGACTGCCTCGGCACCGTGCACCGCCAGGGTGCGCTCGCCGTCCACCAGTTCGAGCTCTTGCCGCGGCCGCCCGACGAGCGCGCCGTGGACAACCCCTGGCCGCAGTGGCCCAACATCTTCCGCGTGTCGGGCGCCCACGAGGAGGGCGGCGAGCGCGTCTATGCGGTCGCGACGCAACGCTTCCTCGACGACGCGCGCGGCCACGTCCGCGCCCTCGAAGCGGTGAAGGTCGACATGGTGCGCGAGGGCGGTCGGCTGGAGTTCAGGCCGATCCCGGGCAGCGAGTTCGCGCTGGAGGCGGAGCTGGTCCTGCTGGCGATGGGATTCCTCGGGCCCGAGCGCCCGGGGATGCTGAGCGATCTCGGCGTCACGCTCACCGAGCGCGGCAACGTCTGGCGCGACGCGAACTGGATGACCAGCGCGCCGGGCGTGTTTGCGTGCGGCGACATGCAGCGCGGCCAGTCGCTGATCGTGTGGGCGATCGCGGAGGGCCGTTCGGCGGCGCGGGGCGTCGATCTCTACCTGATGGGCACGTCCGAGCTACCCGCTCCCCTCCCCTAGAGGCATCCGCTACCGCGCCCTGAGCGGCTCGCCGACGAGGGTCCACCACGGCAGTGCCACGACCAGGATCGCCACCCAGCCGACCAGCGTCATCCAGAGTCCGAACCGCAGTACCTCGGCGGCCGACACGTGCCCGCGTTCGTAAATGACGAGCGCCGACGAGCTCTGTGCCGGGTAGTAGACCACCGCGTCGCCGGTGATCATCACCACCAGCGCGCACACCAGCGGATTGATCCCCGCCTCCCGCCCGACCGACATCGCGATGGGCAGCGCCAGGGCCAGGAACCCCGAGATGTTCGGCACCACCGCGCGCAGCAAGGTCGCCCCGAGCATCAGCAGAATCACGACGGCGAGCGCGCTGTCGCCGAGCGCGGGCAGGCCGCCCACCAGGACCCGTCCGAGCCACGGCGCAGCGCCGCTGGCGACGAGCGCGTGGGCGAGCGAGATCGACGCCGCGATCACGAAGAAGTTCGACCATCCGATGCCGCGGTCGAGATCCGGCCAGGCGAGCGGGCCCACGCCCGGCGTGAGGAGCGCCGCGAACGCCAGCATCGCCGGGAGCGCCGGATCGAGATGATGGATACCGTCGGTAAGCCACAGGGCCGACGCGCTCAGGATGATCACGATCGTCCGCCACTCGGACCCTGAGATGGGCCGGCGACGGGCGGGCTCGGGCATCGGCAACCCTCGGGCGAAGCCCCGGTGGTGGAGCGCGTACGTGAGCACGCCGCCCAGGAGGAGAATTGCATAGTACGGCACCGCCATCAGCGTGAACCACCCGGTCCACGACATCCCTCCGATGATGGCCGCGCTCATGACCGGCGTGATGCCGCCAGTCAGGAGCGTGGTCGAGGCGAGGCGGTTGATCGACGAGAGCGCGAGCATGATGGCCTTCGCGACCTCGGCGCCGCGCTGGACCCCGCCCAGAGCGAACACCTCGTCGTAGATGTGGATGAGGATCCCGGAGCGGGTCGTCGCCGAGGGAAGCAGGAACGTCAACACGGGGAACGAAAGGACCAGCTGGAGATAGACCGCCAGGCTCCGCCCCCGCGCGCGCTCCAGGATCGTCCGGGCGAGACGTTCGGCCAGCCCGCTGCGCACCACGGCGACGCCCATCGTCAGCACGCCGATGAGGAAGAAGGGCACCGGGTTGGCGAAGCCCTGCAGCGCGTCGCGGAGGCTTTGCGTGGCGCCGCTGAGCGCCAGGAGCGTCACACCGACGAGCGCTGCGACGCCCGGCTCGAGGAGCTCGCCCGTCCAGAGCAGGATGGTGATCAGCGTGACGATCAGCGCCCGCTGGCCGGCAAGTGGAAGGCCGGCCAGCACCGGAGGCAGGAACAATCCCGCGGTGAGGCCGGCGAGTGGGACCGCGAGCGCGAGGGCCCTTCGTCGTGTCCCGCCAGCCACGGCCGCCTCGGTCCGGCTCATCGCGCGGCGTCATCCTCCCACGACCGGAGTGGCGGAGTCGAGTGACGAGTGAACACCGCCGCGCTAGACTCGGCGGGCGCCCTGGGGCCTTGTGCCGGCCCCTACGGGGGAGCGCACTGACGTGACGCGGTCTTCATGGGAGACGGGCTGTGCCGACCCATCAATCGCTCAGCGGGTCATCGGACGAAGATCTACTCCAGCGAATGGTCGAGACCCACCCGGAGCGCTTCGGGCAGGAATTCTGGACGTTCTACACCACGCACATCGGGTCCCATCTGCCGCCGCGCCCGGTGATGATCGACCTGGGGTGTGGGCCCGGACTCTTTCTGCGTGACCTCGGGGGGCGCCATCCGGGTGCGACTCTCTACGGCTACGACGTCACTCCGGCGATGGTTGCCTACGGTCGGCAACTCTCCTACGGCGCGGCGAAAGCCACGCTGGCGCTCCACGATGTGGCCACGCAACCGATCCCACACGCCGCGGGCAGCGTTGATCTGGTGAGCATGTCATCGGTGCTGCACGTCTTCGACGAGCCGCTCCCGGCGCTGACCGAGATCCGGCGGGCGCTGGCCCCCGGCGGCGTCTTCTTGCTGCATGATTGGATTCGCCAGCCGCTTTCGACCTACCTGGCGTGGCGCCGAGACGTCCTGAAGGAGGGCGAGGCCGAGAGTCGGCGTCGGGGCTTTCGCCTCTTTCCGGTGCACAACAAATACACGACCGAGGACTGGCGGTGGTTGCTCGCGGAGGCCGGCTTTGCGATCCGCGACGAGACCGAGTTACGTGCGTCGCATCGAATCTTCGTCACCACGCCGGCCCGGTGACTCTCCGCTCAGATGCGGCCGCACGCACCTCTCAGGTGCGGCAGCACGCACCTCTCAGGTGCGGCGGCAGGCACCTCTCAGGTGCGGAAGGCATTCATCGCGGTCACCAGAGCCGGCGTACCGCCGAAGAGGTAGGCCACTTCGACCGCCTCTTGGATTTCCGCGTCTGAGGCACCGGCGGCGCGGGCGCGGCTGGCGATGTTCGCCACACCGTCGGGATGCGACTGGAGCGCATCCACGATCATGGTCATGAGGAGCTTGTACTTCGCCGGAATGGCGCCATCCCGCAAGATGCGCTCGCGCTGGGTCATGTAGGAGCTGACGAACTCGGGATCACGCTGTTGCAACGCCTGGATCCACGGCGGCAATGTGGTCTGAGCCATGGGTACCTCCTCCGTCACGATCAGGGTTGTCGAGGCGTCGAAGGGCTCTGCCAGAGCGCGTGGCCGACGAAGAACGGGCCGAGCGTCTGGATGTACTGCGAGGTCTGGACGGTCTTCCGCATGGCCTGCACGAGGTGCGAAAGGGGATGGAGGTGGCGGCCCACGAGACCGATGACGAAATCGTTGTCGTTGACGTCGAGCCCGTGGCAGGCGAGGCGGATATCGTGGGCGAGGTCGGCGTCGCCGTAGGCGCGGCCCAGCACGCTGTGCTCGCGGATGACGGCGCCCTGCTCCTGCGGCGAGAGACCGCTGAAGGTGCCGGTCCGGCGCAGCGGGTACCAGATCCCCCAGGGCCACGCCGCATTGAGCGCGGCGCGCCGCGGGCGCTGCAGCAGCCAGTCCTCGAGGTCCGTCTCGAATCCGGAAGCGTAGGTCCGCCCGAGCATGGTCAGCTCGGGTTTCTGCACCAGTGCGGCGAAGGGATCAGCGTTGAGCACCTCACGCAGGACGGTCACGAAGAAGACCGGGTCCTCGCTGATCGCCAGCACGCCAACGCCCCGCGCGTCGTTGACGTCCTGGTAGAGCACCGCTTCGATACGGCTCGACTCGAGGACCCGGAGCAGCGGCTTCGCGTCCAGGCAGCCGCCGAACGCCTGCAGCTGCATGAAGAGCCGCCGGTCGCAGGTCTGCCCGTCGGCCCCGCGCTCCTGGACGTCGATCTTCGTGTCAGCGGCGCTCACGGTCTCCCCTCCTGGCGGCGCTACCCGCCCCGCGTGTGCATCTCCAGGTGCGGATCTTCGCGCAGGCGACCGATCTGCACGAGGGGCGTTCGATCCCGAAGCCGCAGGCGTTGCTCGGCCCCACGATCCGCCCGCCGCTTCCACCCGTCGACGATCAACGCCTTCAGCTCGTCTCGCGAGCTTCCGCGGCGGAGCGGCTCTCGGAGATCGATCCCCTGCTGCGCGTAGAGGCAGAGGTACCACATGCCGTCGGCGGTGAGGCGGCTCCGGTCGCAGCTCGCACAGAACGGTTCGGTCGTCGACGAGATGATGCCGAAGAGCGTGCCGTCGGGAAGCGCGTAGCGGTCGGCGGGCGCCGTGCTCTCCTCGACCACCGCCTCGATCTGTCCATATCGCCGGCCCAGCATCCCGAGCATCTCGGTGCGGCTCACGACCTTGTCCATCGACCAGCGCGTCGCGCCCCCGACGTCCATGTACTCGATGAAGCGGATCTCGGCCGGCACCGTCTTGCCGTACTCGATCAGGTCGGCGAGCTCGTCGTCGTTGACGCCGCGCATGACGACCGTGTCGAGCTTGGTCCCGGCGAAGCCCGCGGCCGGGACTGCGGTGATGCCCTCGAGGACCTGAGCGTGGTTGGCCCGCCGCGTGAGCGCTGTGAAGCGGTCGGGCCGCAGCGTGTCGAGACTCACGGTGACACGGTGGAGCCCGGCCTCTTTCAGCGAGCCCGCCTGCTCGGCGAGCAAGACGCCGTTGGTCGTGATCGCGAGATCGCGGAGGCGCGGCTTGCCCGCCAGCAGCCGGATGAGCGCCCCGAGGTCGCGCCGCAGCAGTGGCTCGCCGCCGGTGAGCCGGATCTTGTCGACGCCCAGGTCCAGGAAGATGTCGGCGAGCGCGCTCACTTCCTCGAAGTGGAGGATCTGCTCGCGCGGGAGCCAGACGTAGTCCTCTTCCGGCATGCAGTACGCGCAGCGGAGATTGCAGCGGTCGGTCACCGAGACCCGGAGGTTCCGGAGCGCGCGCTGATGAACGTCCTGGACCACCATCAACGCGCTCCGACCGCGACGGCGCTCTCGGCCTGCGCCCGCTCCCACTCGCGGAGCAATCCGGCCTTCTTGACGCCGACCTCGAAGTGATCCCACGGCATCCGCTCGCTGGTGGACCGGTGGCGCGTCGTATAGAACGCGGCGTCGCCTTCCCATTCCCGGAGCGCTCGGCGCCAGTCCCCGTCGTACGAAGCCGCCAGCTCGAGAAAATCGCCGACGCGACGGTCGCCCCGGGCGAGCAGCGCCTGGAGCGCTGCCTCGCGCGGGTTCTCGTGAAGCACGCGGACGTTGGAGAAGCGGCGCACGCCGCGCTTGATGATCTCGAGCTTCGCCTGGAGCGACTCCGCGCCGTCGAACGGCGCCCACTGAAACGGCGTCCAGGGCTTGGGGACGAACGAGGAAATCGACAACGTGAGACGGCCGAAGGGCCGGCCCGACGCGTCGAGCACACGCAACCGCTCGAGCATCCGTCCGGCCAGGTCGACAATCGCCTCGACGTCCTCGCTCGTCTCGGTCGGCTGACCGATCATGAAATATGTCTTCAGATTGGGGATGCCGTGGGCCCGGACGAGATCACACGCGGTCATGAGCTGCGTGTCGCTGATCGGCTTGCGCACCGCCCACCGCAGCCGCTCGGTTCCCGCCTCTGGCGCCATGGTGAGCGTGCGGTGACCGCCGCGCGCCAGCGCCGTCACGAGGTCTTCCGTCAGGCTGTCGGCGCGGAGCGAGGAAATCGAGAGCTCCAGCCCGTTCTCCTCGATGATCTTCAGCAGCTCACCGAGCCATGGGTAGTCCGACACGCATGCGCCGACGAGCCCCACGCGGCGCTCGCCGCTCGCGGCCATCTGGGCGACGGTCTCGCGGAGCGCCTCGACGCTCCGGTGTCTCACGGGGCGGTACACCTGCCCCTCGAGGCAGAAGCGGCATCCGCGCCCACAACCCTTGCCCACCTCGAGGAGCGCCATGTGGCCGTACTCGGCATGCGGCGTCTTCACCGCCGCGACCGTCTCGAACGCGTTCACGTTCCGGAGCCGTCGCTTGACGACCACCTCGGGCGCCCCGTCGCGCGCGGCGACCGCCGCCAGCGTCCCGTCGGCTCCGTACGCGGCGTCGTACCGCCCCGGGACGTAGATGCCGTCGAGCGTCGTCAGCGACGCGAGGAATGCCTCGCGGTCGCGGTAGCCCTCACGGTAGGCGGCGATGAGCTCGACGACCAGCTCCTCACCTTCGCCCACGACCACGAAGTCCATGAACGGCGCCATCGGTTCGGGGTTCGAGAAGGCGCAGACGCCGCCCATCAGCACCAGCGGATCGTGGGCCCGCCGTGCAGCGGCGCGCAGCGGGATTCCGGCCATGGCGAGCAGACGCAGGACGTTGATGTAGTCGCCCTCGTAGGTCACCGAAAATCCCACGAGGTGGAAGTCGGTGAGTGGCCGGCGCGACTCGAGCGAGAAGGGCGGCGTGGCCGAGCGGCGCATCTCCTCCGCGTCCTCCGCATCGGGCGCGAACACGCGTTCACAGACGACGTCGGGAATCGCGTTGAGATGGCGGTAGATGGTCTGGAAGCCGAGGTTCGACATTCCGACGGCGTAGGTGTTGGGATAGACGAGGGCGACGGAGATCTTTCCACCCCAGTCTTTACGGATGGTTCCCTGCTCCGCGGCGAGCAGGGCCTGGGATTTCTTCTTCAGTGACCAGGACATCGCGCTAGTGTACCACGCGGCAGATCATCCCTTGATCACGGCGAGCGGCTTGAGTCGGGCGACGCGCGTCGAGATGCCGAACCGGCGGAGCTCCTCGCCGATCGATCGGCCGCGCGCGGCCTTCACCGCCGCCGTGCGGCTCAAGAGCCGCCCGGCTTAGCCTTGGTGGATGTCGGGCAGCGCCATCGCCGCCTTGACGAGGCCCGGGAGCGTCGCGCCGTTGGCGAGCTGCTCGAGCGATGCGCCGCTCCGGGTCGACTCCATGAGATGGTCGTCGGCCCGCTCGAGCTGCATCCGAGGTCCTTCTCGACTACCCCGTGACCGGCGATGTGGAGCGACGGCTCGTCCAGGCCATCCCGGCCACCGCGACGAGCACGCCGACGACGCTCGCGAGTTGCGGGACGCGGATCGGGCCGAGCCAGAAGCTGTCGAGCCGCAGCGCTTCGATGGCGAAGCGGCCGACCGAGTAGAGACCGATGTAGACGAAGAAGAGCGCCCCCGGGCGCGTGGCGAGCCTCGGGCGCAGCCATCCGACGAGCAGCAAAAAGACCGCGAAGTCCCAGAGCGACTCGTAGAGGAACGTCGGGTGAAAGTACTCGTACTGGGCGTAGCCGAGGGGACGGTGTTCAGGCGAGATGTAGAGCTTCAACGGCAGGTCGGTTGGACGGCCGAAGGCTTCCTCGTTGAAGAAGTTCCCCCAGCGACCGATTGCCTGCCCGAGCACCATCGAGGGCGCCGCGATATCGAGCCCGCGCAGGATCGGCACGTTCCACCGGTGTGCGAGCCAGATGCCGACGAGTGGTCCCACGATCAAGCCGCCGTGCATGGCGAGCCCGCCCTCCCAGACGGCGATGATCTTCGACGGGTAGCGGCCGTAGTAGTCCCAGTTGAAGACCACCTCGTAGAGCCGCGCGCCGACGAGGCCGGCCAGGATCGCCCACTGTCCGACGCTGATGATGTCGTCGTCCGGCAGCCCTTCGCGCCGGGCCTGGCGGTGACTGAGCCAGAGCCCGACGACGATCGCCGTTGCCATGAGAATGCCGTACCAGCGGATGACGATCGGGCCGAGCTGGAAGGCGATCGCGCCGGGAGAGCTCATCGTGAGGGGAAACACGCATCGCAGGATAACACGGGGATTTGGCGGGAGGCTGGATCGGTGCAGATGGTAGGGGCGGCAGGAGTCGAACCTGCAAGTCCTTGCGGACAGAGGATTTTAAGTCCTCGGCGGTTGCCGTTTCGCCACGCCCCCACATCCAGGTTCAGAGACTCTTGATCTTCTCGTTGACCTCGCGGATGCGGCGCTGCTTGTCCTCTTCCTCGGCGAGCGCCTTGGCCTTCCGCTGCTTCTCGGCCTCTTCTTGCGCCTCCATGCTCTTGTTCGCGCCGCCGATCCACTTGTCGATGTACTGGACCCAGGTCGGCAGATGCCCTTCGTCCGACTTGAAGACCAGGGCCTGGTGCATCATCCCGAGGCGCCGCGGATGACAGAGGACTGTGGACTCTACAGGCTCCGAGAAGAGCCGGGACCATTCACGCGACGGCGCCGCGCTGAGCTGGATGGTCCAGGTGAACTCGTCACCCTTGAGGTCGGTCGCCTTCGGGGGCCCTACCCGCTTGATAGCCTCGGCCATGTCGGCTCTCCACGAACTCCCCTAGGGGTTGGTGACTTGGAGGCGGCGAGCGGATTCGAACCGCTGAGTAGAGGTTTTGCAGACCTCCGCCTTAGCCACTTGGCTACGCCGCCCCGAAGGAGGGATCGCAAAGGGGCTGGAGCGGGAAACGGGATTCGAACCCGCGACCCCGACCTTGGCAAGGTCGTGCTCTACCACTGAGCTATTCCCGCGCCACAGCCGGTGATGTTATCACGATCGGCCCGCCCTCGCCTTTCAGAGCCTCGGCGGCGTCCTCGGGGGGCATCGGGTTGATGAAGAACCCGCTCCCCCACTCGAATCCGGCCACCCGCGTGAGCTTGGGAATGATCTCGAGACGCCAGTGAAAGGACTCGCGCTGGACCTCGCGGAAAGGCGCTGTGTGCAACATGAAGTTGAAGGGCGGGTCGCCGAGCACCCGGTTCATGCGACGGAGGAACTCGCCGAGCGCGCCGGCCAGCCCGCGCAGCTCTTCGTCCGTGGAGTCCTCGAAGGCTGCCCGGTGGCCGACGGGGAGGATCCACGTCTCGAACGGGAACCGCGGCGCGAACGGCGCCAATGTCACGAACCCCTGGGATTCCAGGATGAGGCGTCGGCCGTCGCGTCGCTCCTGCCGGAGCATGTCGCACCAGATGCATCGCTCCTTCAACGCGTAGTACTGCGCCGAGCCGGCGAGCTCCTCCGACACCATGATCGGGATGATGGGCGTCGCGATCAGCTGGGAGTGGGGGTGCTCGAGCGACGCCCCCGCCGCCTCGCCGTGGTTCTTGAACACGAGGACGTAGGCGAACCGCGGGTCCTTCTTGAGATCGAGCATGCGCTCGCGAAACGCGAGCAGCACGTCGGCGACGGCGTCGAGCGGAAGGGACGCGAGGGAGGCGGCATGATCGGGTGTCTCGATCACCACTTCGTGGGCGCCGACTCCGGTCATCTTGTCGAAGAGGCCTTCGCCGGACGGTTCGAGGTCGCCCTCGATCCTGAGCGCGGGAAACTTGTTCGGCACGACGCGATACGTCCAGCCCGGGCCGTTGGGCTCCCTGCCCGGGCGTCGCTCGGCGAAAATCTCGGGCGGCGTCTGGGCCTCATGGCCCTCGCAGAATGAGCACGCGGACACGCGCGGCCGCACCGGGTCCGTTGCCACGAAGTCGGACGGCCGCCGCGCGCGCTCCGTTGCGATGATGACCCAGCGCCCGACCACCGGGTCCTTGCGCAGCTCCGGCATCGCGCTAGCGGTCCTCCCGCTTGACGGGCCGCTCGAGGAGCGCGGCCAGGGCATCCGCCGGTGGCTTGTCCTCGAAGAGGACGGCGCCGACCTCGTGGCAGATCGGCAGGCTCACCGCGTGGCGGCGGGCGAGCGCCAGCGCCGAAGTGACCGTGCGCGCACCCTCGGCGATCATGCGCGTTTCGCGCTCGACCGACGCCGCGCTCTCACCCTTGGCGAGCGCCATGCCGAGCTGCCGGTTGCGCGAGAGGCTCCCCGTGCAGGTCAGCACGAGGTCGCCGAGCCCGGCCAGGCCCGCGAGCGTCCCGGAGGCGGCCCCGAGGGCCACCGCGAGGCGCGTCATCTCGGCGAGCCCGCGTGTGATGAGCGCCGCGCGCGCGTTCTCGCCGAGCCCGAGCCCGTCGGCGATTCCGGTCGCGATGGCCATGACGTTCTTCAGCGCCCCGCCCGTCTCGACGCCGACGACGTCCCGGTTCGCGTAGAGCCGGAACTCGCGCGCGCCCAGACGGCGCTGGAGCAAGGCGGCCAGGGTGTCGTCACGCGACGCGATCACCGCCGCGGTTGGACGCCCGAGCGCGACCTCACGGGCGAAGGTCGGGCCCGACAGCACCGCCACGCGCGCGTCAGGAAACCGCTCGACGATCACCTCGCTCATTCGCAGGTGGCGCTCGGGATCGAGCCCTTTCGTGGCCGACACGATCGGCACGTCCGTGGGGATGGGCGGGAGCGCCTTCAGCGCCGTCGCGACGAACTCGGAGGGCACGGCGACGATCACGAGCGTGGCCCCGTGCAGCGCCTCGCCCTGGTCCGTCGTCGGTTCGACCACGGGCGGAACGTCGATGTCGGCGAGGTACCAGGGGCTCCGGCGGCGGGTGCGGATCGCCTCGACGACCTCGCGCTCGCGGGCCCAGAGACGTACCCCCGCTCCGCTTCGCGCGGCGTGAATGGCCAGCGCTGTGCCCCAGCTGCCGCCGCCGATGATCGCGACGCTCACGGCGAGGTCCGCCGTTGTCCCAGCTTCGGCTCGTGGCCGGCGAGCAGGCGGGCGATGTTCGCATGGTGGCGCACCACCACGATCGTTCCGACGCCGAACGCGGCGAGCACGGATGGTCCGGGGTAGCCGAGCAGCAGGGCGCCGAGCGCGGCACACAGGGCGGCGAGGATCGAGCCCAGCGAGACGTATCGGAAGCTGACGGTGACGCCGAGCCACACGGCGGCCGCCGGCAACATGGCCCACGGGACGAGCCGCAGGAGCGTCCCGAGCCCCGTCGCGACGCCCTTGCCGCCGCGGAAGCCGAGGAACACCGACCAGCAGTTCCCGATGACGGCGGCGACCGCGCAGGCTGCCGGAGCGCCTGGATCGCCGCCGGACGGGCCGCCCACGAGCGTCGCGCCGAGCGCCACTGCCGCATAGCCCTTGGCGATGTCCCCACCGAGGGTGAGGAGCGCCGGCAGGCGCCCGACCGTCCGCAGCACGTTGGCGGCGCCGATGTTACCGCTCCCGTGGCGCCGGATGTCGGCGACGCCGAAGGCGCGTCCGATCAGATAGCCGATCGGCACCGCGCCGATCAGATACGCGGCGACGATCGCGAGGGTCGCGCTCACGACCAGCGTTCTTCGCCCGGCACGATCGCGCGGTAGTCGGCCTTCCGGAAGAATCGGTAGAAGTAGTCGACGGCGGAGATCACCGTGAGGCCGAGCGCGCCCCACAGCGCCGCGGTGGACGCCCAGTGGAATCCGGGCGGGTCGAACCCTTTCTCGACGATCAGCATGGTGATCGCGACGTACTGGCTCACCGTCTTCCACTTCGCCAGTCGCGAGGCCGGCACGATGACGCCGATCGACGCCGCCACGGCGCGAAGGCCGGTCACCGCCAGCTCCCGGCCGACGATCACCACCACGATCCACGCATCGATCTTGTCGATGGCCAGGAGCGAGACCAGCGCCGCCGCCACCAGCAGCTTGTCGGCGATCGGATCGAGCAGGGTTCCGAGCGTCGTGACCTGGTTCCGCCGGCGCGCCAGCATCCCGTCTGCCCAGTCGGTGATGGCGGCGAGGATGAAAATCGCCGCCGCGATCACGGCGTGAACGCGGGAGGACGAGATGAGGAACACGATGAGCAGCGGCACCGCGATGATTCGAGTCATGGTGAGGCCGATCGGCAAGTTCACGCTGGAGCTCCGTCGCCGGGACGAATCAGCGCCGCCATTATGGGTGGTCGCCCACGATCTTGTCAACGCTGGGCACGTAGCGGGGCACGAGCGACGTTGTGTCGAGGCGCAGGCACGCGTCCACGTCCGCGGACCGCCCCGCGGCGATCAGTCGGCGCGCCCAGGGTGCGTCCCGCTTGAGGCGGCCCACGTCCGTGACGTAGCGCCGGCCCGTGTCCAGGGCGTCGCGGGCGGCCTCCGTGAGGAGCGCCGTCGGCACCGTGGCGAGAATGCGGTCCACCGCGAGCCCGGCACACGCCCAGTCCTCCAGGGACCGGGCGCCGCGCGAGCCTGCGCAGAGGATAGCGACATCGCGACCCCCGCCGGCGGCCCAGGCCGCGGCCGCGGTGACGTTGACGAGCGCCGCCACCCCGATCGCCGCGGCCGCCCGCGCCGCGAGGAGCGCCCGAGTCCCGTTGCTCGTCGTGAAGAACACCGTCTTGCCCCGCACGTGGGCGGTCCGAAACTCCAGGGGGGAGTTGCTGAGATCGAATCCCGGAATCGGCTCGCCGTGCCGCTCGCCCGCCACCAGCACGCCGTCGCCCCACCGCTCGCCGGCGCGGCGCCGGGCGTCGAGGGGATCGGCGACCGGCACGATCGCGAGACAGCCGTTCGCAAGCGCCGTGATGATCGTCGTCGAGGCGCGGAGGACGTCGATCACCAGCGCGGTCACGCCGCCGAGATCGGCCGGGACAACCGCTTCGGCGGTCGGAACCACGTCGATCCGCACGGATCAGGCGGTGCGGTCCCTGAGCGCGCGGATCTTGAGGCGGAGCGCGTTCAGGTTGATGAATCCTTCGGCGTCGCGCTGCCGGTAGACGGTGTCGGCCTCGAAGGTGGCGAAGTCCGTCCGGTAGAGGGATCGCGGCGACCGCCGTCCGGTGACCGCGACGGTGCCCTTGTAGAGCTTGAGCCGCACACTGCCGGTGACCTCGCGCGCGCACTCGTCCATGAGGGACTGCAGCAGCTGGCGCTCGGGGGCGAACCAGAAGCCGTAGTAGATCATTTCCGCGTAGCGGGGCACGAGCGAGTCGCGCAGGTGGAGCACTTCGCGGTCGAGCGTGAGCGATTCCAGCGCCCGTCGGGCCACGTGCAGGATCGTGCCGCCGGGCGTCTCGTAGACGCCCCGCGATTTCATGCCGACGAACCGGTTCTCCACGAGGTCGACGCGGCCGATGCCGTGCTCGCCGCCGAGCCGGTTGAGCCGTGTCAGCAGTGCCACCCCTCCGAGACGCTCGCCGTCGACGGCCACGGGGTCACCCCGCTCGAACGCGATCTCGAGGGCCAGCGGAACATCCGGGGCCGCTTCCGGATCGTTGGTAAGCTGGAAGATCTTGGCGGGAGGCTCCGCCCACGGGTCCTCGAGGATGCCACCCTCGTAGGAGATGTGGAAGAGGTTCCGGTCGGTGCTGTAGGGTCGCTCCACCGTCGCGGGCACCGGGATGTCGTGGCGCCTCGCGAACTCGATCAGCGAGGCCCGGGAGTTGAGCTCCCATTCCCGCCACGGGGCGATCACCCGAAGCTGCGGGGCGAGCGCCGCGTACGTCAGCTCGAACCGGACTTGATCATTCCCCTTTCCGGTGGCGCCGTGCGCGACGGCGTCGGCGCCCTCCTTGCCCGCGATCTCGACCTGCGCTCGGGCGATGAGCGGCCGCGCGATGGAGGTCCCGAGCAGGTACGCGCCCTCGTACACGGCGTTGGCCCGGAGCATCGGAAAGATGAAGTCGCGGACGAACTCCTCGCGCAGGTCCACGATGTGAACCGCCCCGGCGCCCGTGCGCATCGCCTTGTCCCGCACCGTGATCAGCTCTTCCCCCTGCCCCAGATCCGCGCAGAACGCCACGACCTCGCAGCGGTAGCGCTCGATCAGCCACCGGAGGATCACCGACGTGTCGAGCCCGCCCGAGTAGGCCAGGACGATCCGCTTGGGATCAGACGTCATCGACCGAGCCTCCCAGAAGACGCAGCATGACGGCTTTCTGCGCGTGGAGCCGATTCTCGGCCTGCTCCAGCACGATGCTGCGCTTGCCGTCGAGCACCGCGTCCGTGATCTCCTCGCCCCGGTGGGCCGGCAGGCAGTGCATCACGAGCGCCGAGGGCTTGGCGAAGCCGACCAACGTCTCGTTGAGCTGGTAGCGGCTGAAAGCCTCGAGCCGTTGCTCGTGCTCGGCCTCCTGCCCCATGCTCGTCCAGACGTCGGTGTAGAGCACGTCGGCGCCCGTCGCCGCCGCGCGCGCGTCCTCGGTGATCTCGAGCCGTCCGCCGAGGCGGCGCACGGTCGCCTGCACCCCCGCATCGGGCTCGTACCCGGGTGGACAGGCGACGACGATCGAAGTGCCCAGCAGCGCGCCAAGGATCATCACCGAGTGACAGACGTTGTTGCCGTCGCCGATCCACGCCAGGCGCATCGTGCCGAAGTCGACGCCGCGCTCCCAGAGCGTGAAGAAGTCGGCCAGCGCCTGGCACGGGTGTTCGAGGTCGGAGAGGCCGTTGATCACGGGGACCGTGGCGTGGCGGGCGAGCGCCGTGATCGTCGCGTGGGAGTAGACCCGCGCCATGATGCCGTCCACCCACAGGGAGAGGTTGCGCGCGACGTCGGGCACGGACTCGCGGGTGCCGAGACCGATGTCGCGGCCGACGAGGTGGACCGCCCGCCCGCCGAGCTGGATGACGCCGACCTCGAAGGTCACGCGGGTCCGGAGCGAGGCCTTCTCGAAGATCAGCGCGAACGTCTTCGCGGCCAGCGGCTCGGAGTGCTGCCCCGCCTTGCGCCGCTGCTTGAGGTCCGCCGCGAGTGCGAAGAGCCCGAGCGCGGCGTCGCGCGTCAGGTCGGCAGCGGACAGAAAATGCCGCATCAGCCGGCGGGTCCGAGCGCGGTCCCGATGATCGCGAGCGCGCGGTCGCAGTCGCGCTCCTCGACGATCAGCGGCGGCGTCAGCCTCAGCACGCGCTCGCCGGCCGACAGTACGAGGAGCCCGGCCTCCCGGCAGGCGTCGACGACCGGCGCAACGGGCGCCGAGAGCTCGGCGCCGATCAGGAGCCCCTTGCCCCGGACGACGCGGACCGTCGGGTTCGCCGCCTGGATCGCCCGGAGCCCGTCCATCAGGTACCGGCCCATGCGCGAGGCTCGCTCCCAGAGCTTCTCGTCCAGGATCGTCGTGAGGGTTGCCAGCGCCACCGAGGTCACGAACGGCGTCCCGCCGAAGGTCGACCCGTGCGTCCCGGCAACGAGGACGCTCGCGATGTCCTCCCGCGTCAGCATGGCGCCGATCGGGACGCCGTTGGCGAGGGCCTTCGCCAGCGTCATGATGTCCGGCTCGATGCCGTAGTGCTCGTAGCACCAGAGCCGCCCGGTTCGCGCCACGCCCGTCTGGATCTCGTCGAGGATGAGGAGCGCGCCGGACTGATCGCAGAGCTTCCGGAGCCCTCGCAGGTAGTCCTCGTCGGCGACGTGCACGCCTCCTTCGCCCTGGATACATTCCACGATGACGGCCGCCGTGCGATTGTCGATCGCGCGCTCCATCGCCCGGAGGTCGTTGTAGGCCACGTGCTTGAATCCGGGCGGGAGCGGCTCGAAGCCGTGGTGGTACTTCTCCTGCCCCGTCGCGGCGACGGTCGCAAAGGTGCGGCCGTGGAACGAGTTGCGGGTGGCGACGAACTCGAAGCGGTCGGAGGCGATCCGCTCCCGGGCGTACTTGCGGGCGAGCTTGAGCGCCGCCTCGTTGGCCTCCGCGCCCGAGTTCGAGAAGAACACGCGATCGGCGAAGGAGTGTTCGATGAGGAGCTTCGCCAGGTGGATCTGCGGCGCCGCGTGATAGAGGTTGGAGACGTGCAGGAGGGTCGCGGCCGCCTCCTGGATGGCGCCCGTCACGCGGGGATGGCAGTGCCCCAGCGAGGTGACGGCGATGCCGGCGCCGAAGTCGAGGTACTCGCGCCCATCGGAGTCCCACACGCGGACACCGTCGCCCCGCACGAGCACGATGGGGGCCCGGCTGCCGTAGTTCGGCGTGTGGTACTTGGCCGACCATTCGAGGAGCGTCTTGGTGTCCATCGGGCTCGACCTCACAGGACGATTTCCGTCCCGATGCCTTCGCGCGTGAACAGCTCGAGCAAGATCGCGTGCGGCTGGCTCCCGTCGATGATGTGCGCCTTGGCGGTCCCTCCCTCGAGCGCCCGGAGCGACGACTCGACCTTGGGAAGCATCCCGCCCTCGATCACGCCCTCGTTGACGAGCCGCTCCGCATCCTTGCGGGTCAGCGTGCTCACGAGTCGGCGGTCGACGTCGAGGATCCCCTGGACGTCGGTGAGGTGAATCAGCTTCTCGGCGCCGAGGGCGGCGGCGATCTCGCCGGCGACGAGATCCGCGTTGATGTTGTAGGTCTCCCCGCCGCTCCCCACCCCGACGGGCGCGATGACCGGAATGAACCCGTCGTCCGTGAGGAGCCGGATGCACTCGGTGTTGACCGCCTCGACCTCGCCGACCAGGCCGATGTCGACTTCGTCGCCGTTCGGGAGCCGATGCGGCCGTCGGCGCGCCCGGAGGAGGCTGGCGTCTTTGCCCGAGAGGCCGATCGCGCGGCCGCCGTGGTGGTTGATGCGGCCGACGATGTCCTTGTTGATTTTGCCGACCAGCACCATCTCGACGATCTCGACCGTTTCCTCGTCGGTCACGCGCATGCCGCCGACGAAGTTGGGTTCCTTGCCGAGGCGCTTCATCATGGCGCCGATCTGGGGGCCACCGCCGTGGACGATCACGGGGTTGATGCCGACCAGGCGTAGGAGGATCACGTCCAGAGCGAACGGCTCCTTGAGGTCCGCCCGCTCCATCGCGGCGCCGCCGTACTTGATGACGAGGGTCTTGCCGCGGAACTCGCGGATGTACGGCAGCGTCTCCAGCAGGATCTCGGCACGCCGGGAGTCAGTCACAGACTCGCCTCGCCTGCGGCTGCGGCGCGCCCTGCCATCACCCGCGAATCCATCACAGGATGTACCGCGAGAGATCCTGGTCGCGGGTGATCTCGGCGAGCCGATGGTGGACGTACCCGGCGTCGATGGTCAGCTCCTTGCCCGGCATGGCGGGCGCGTTGAACGAGATCTCCTCGAGGAGTTTTTCCATGACCGTGTACAGACGCCGGGCGCCGATGTTCTCGGTGCTCGCATTCACGCTCATCGCGATCTCCGCGATCGCCTCCACTGCCTCCGGCGCGAACCGGAGGATGACCTGCTCCGTCTTCAGGAGCTCCACGTACTGCGTGATCAGAGCATTCCGCGGTTCGGTAAGAATGCGGACGAAATCGTCGCGCGTCAAGGGGTCGAGCTCGACTCGGATCGGGAAGCGGCCCTGCAGCTCCGGGATCAGGTCCGACGGCTTGGCGACGTGGAAGGCGCCGGCCGCGATGAACAGGATGTGATCGGTGCGGACGACCCCGTACTTGGTCGTGACCGAGGACCCCTCGACGATGGGGAGGAGGTCCCGCTGCACGCCTTCGCGGCTGACGTCCGGCCCATGACCCCCTTCCCGGCCCGCGACCTTGTCGAGCTCGTCCAGGAAGACGATGCCCGAGTTCTCGGCCCGGCGGATGGCCTGCGTCACGACATCGTCCATGTCGATGAGCTTCTGCGCTTCTTCCTGGGCCAGGAGCCGCCGCGCCTCGGCCACCCGGACCTTGCGGCGCTTCGTCCGACTCGGCATGAGGTTCGAGAGCATGTCCTTGAGGTGGATGCCCATCTCTTCCATCCCCTGGCCGGACAGCACCTCGATCATCGGCATCGCCTGGTGCTGCACCTCGAGCTCCACCAGCCGGTCGTCCAGCCGCCCGGCCCTGAGCTGCCCACGGAGCTTGTCCTTGGTCGTTTCCCGCGAAGCGTCCGGGGTGACCTCTTCGAGCGAGCTGCTGGAGAACGGTTCCTGCGTGCGGCGCGGCAGCAGGAGGTCGAGCAGCCGCTCCTCGGCGAGCTGCTCGGCCCGTTCCTGGACGCGCGCCGTCATCTCCGCCTTCACCATGTTCACCGACAGCTCGGTCAGGTCTCGAATCATCGACTCGACGTCCCGACCGACGTAGCCCACCTCGGTGTACTTGGAGGCTTCGACTTTCAGGAACGGAGCTTGCGCCAGCTTCGCCAGTCGGCGGGCCACTTCGGTTTTCCCGACGCCGGTGGGACCGATCATGATGATGTTCTTCGGTGCCACCTCGTCGCGGAGCTCGGGCGGGACGTTCTGCCGCCGCCAGCGGTTGCGGAGCGCGATGGCCACGGCGCGCTTGGCCCTCTCCTGACCGACGATGTAGAGGTCCAGCTCGGCGACGATCTGCGCGGGCGTGAGGGTCAGTCCGTGGGTCACAGGACTTCCACCGTGACGTGGTCGTTGGTGTAGACGCAGATGGACGCCGCAACCCGCATCGCCTCGGTCGCGATGGCCTTGGCGTCCAGGTCGGAATGCGCGACCAGCGCCCTCGCGGCGGCCAGCGCGTACGCGCCGCCCGAGCCGATGCCGATCAGGCCGTCGTCCGGCTCGATGACGTCGCCCGTCCCGGAGATGATGAACGAGTGCTCCTGATCGGCCACGGCCAGGAGCGCCTCGAGCCGTCGCAGCACGCGGTCGGTGCGCCAGTCCTTGGCGAGCTCGACCGCGGCGCGCGACAGGTTCCCACGGTGCTCCTCCAGCTTCGCCTCGAAGCGGGCGAAGAGGGTGAACGCGTCCGCGGCTGTTCCGGCGAACCCCGCCACCACACGGTCCTGGTAGAGCTTTCGCACCTTCCGGGCGCCGGCCTTGACGATGGTCGGGCCGATGGAGACCTGACCGTCTCCGGCGACTGCCACCTGGCTACGGTGACGGACCGCGACGACCGTCGTCGAGTGAATGGATGGTTGTCGCGGGGGCCGTGAGATCGGCTTCACCTGACGTGGCCTGATAATTGTAGCGGGGTCCGCGAGGCCGCTGTCACCGAGGGTGGCCTGACGCTGGAGCGGCGTGGCTTCGCACGCCCGTTCTTGCCGTAGAGCTCATTTGGCCCGGGCGCGGGGATGCGCGGCGTCGTAGGCGCGCATGAGCTGGTCGGCGCTCACGTGCGTGTAGCGTTGCGTCGTCGACAACCGGCTGTGGCCGAGGAGCTCCTGGATCATCCGGAGATCGGCGCCCGCGTCCAGCAGATGGGTCGCGAACGTGTGGCGGAGCGTGTGCGGGCTCACCCGCCGCGTGATCCCGCAGGCCGCTGCGCTCCGCCGCACGATCGAGTGAATCGAGCGGACCGTGAGCCTTCCGCCGCGCCGGTTGGCGAAGAGGGGCCCGCGGATCGCGCCACGGCACGCCAGGTGGGCGTCGAGCGCGCCCGCCGCCCGGCTCCCGTAGGGGACGATCCGTTCCTTGCCTCCCTTGCCGAGAACCCGCACCGTCCGCTCGGAGCCGTCGAGGTCGTTGAGGTCGAGGCCCGCCAGCTCCGAGACGCGAAGGCCGGTGGCGTAAAGGAGCTCGAGCACCGCGCGGTCGCGCGCGCGCGAGGGATGGCCGGGTGGCGTCGCGTCCATCAGGACCATCGCCTCGTCGATCGGCAGGAAGGAGACGAGCTTCCTCGGCAGTCGCGGGCCTCGAACCTCGCGCGCGACGTTCCGCTCGAGAACGCCACGCCGCACCAGGAACCGGAACCAGCTCCGAAGGGACGCGAGCTTGCGCGCGATCGTCACCGCGTCGAGCCCCCGGCCGTGCAGGTGCGCGAGGTAGGCGCGCACGGCGCGCGCGTCGACGCCGCGCAGCCACCCCCCGGCATCGTCGCGACCGGAGTGCTGCGCGAACTCGAGGAGATCGCTCCGGTAGCTTCGCAGCGTGTGCGGTGACGCGGCCCGTTCCGAGGAGAGGTGGCGGAGAAACGCAGCCAGCGGATCCTTCATGTCACCGGGAGTTCGACCTCCCGTTCGAAGTCGCACCCGGCGCGAGCGCAGCTGCGGACGACGCGGTTCTTCAGGGCGCGCTCGGTGACGAACGGAGTCCCGCACTTCGGACACGGCTCAGGCACGGGTCGGCGCCAGACCACGAACTTGCAGTTCGGATACGCCGAGCAACCGAAAAAGGTGCGCCCGCGGCGCGAGCGACGCTCCACGAGCTGCCCCGCGCAGCCCGGCTCGGGACACGCGATCCCGAGGGTCACCGGCTTCGTCGTCTTGCACTCCGGGTAGCCGGAGCAGGCGATGAACTTGCCGAAGCGTCCGTGCTTGATCACCATGGGCCGGGCGCACGCGGGGCAGTTCTCGTTGGCCGGCTCGTCCTCGGCGCGACCCGTCCCGTCGAGGTTGCGGGTGTATCGGCAGTCGGGGTACGCGGAGCACGCCAGGAACTTCCCGAAGCGGCCGCGCTTGTCCAGGAGCTCGCTGCCGCACTCGGGGCACAGCTCGCCGGTGGGCTCGCCTACCTTCTCGCTCCGCATCTCGCGCTTGGCGCGCGCGAGGGCGCGCTTGAAGGGCTCGTAGAACTCCCTCACCGTGTCGACCCACTTGCGCTCGCCCTCCTCGATCTTGTCGAGGTTGTCTTCCATCTGGGCGGTGAACTCGACGTTCATGATGTCCTGGAAGTACGGGATGAGCTTGTCGGTGACGGCCATGCCCAGCTCGGTCGGCGACAGCGTACGCCGCTCGCGATGCACGTAGCCCCGATCGTTGATGATCGTGCCCAGGATCGAGGCGTACGTCGATGGTCGGCCGATCCCGAGCTCCTCGAGCGCCTTGATCAGCGAGGCTTCCGTGAAGCGGGGTGGCGGCTGGGTGAAGTGTTGTTTCGGGTCGAGGGCGAGCAGCGTCAACACTTCGCCTTCCTCCAGCGGGGGCATCGCGCCCTCCGGGTCCGGCTCGGGCTGGACGTCCTCCTCCTCGCGACTCTCCTCGTAGACGGCGGTGAAGCCCTTGAACCTGAGCGTCGCGCCCTGGGCCCGGAAGAGGCACCGCCCGGCCTCGATGTCGGCGCTCACGGTGTCGTAGACCGCCGGCATCATCTGGCTCGCCAGGAACCGTTCCCACACGAGCCGGTAGAGTGCCTGCTGGTCCTTGGTGAGGAAGCGCGCCACGCTTCGTGGCTCGTTCCGCAGCTCGGAAGGGCGGATCGCCTCGTGCGCCTCCTGGGCGCTCCCCCGCGAGCGATACGTCGGCGGCGCTTCGGGCACGTACTCCATGCCGATGCGCGCGATGACCCAGCCGCGGGCCGCGGCCTGCGCCTCGCGCGCCACCCGGACCGAGTCGGTCCGCATGTAGGTAATGAGGCCCTCCGCGCCTTCCGACCCCAGATCGATCCCCTCGTAGAGCTGCTGCGCGATCGTCATCGTCTTGCGCGCCGTGAAGCCGAGCTTCTTGCCCGCTTCCTGCTGCAGCGTGGACGTGATGAACGGGGGCGCCGGGTTCCGGCGGCGCTCGCCCCGGGTGACGGACTTGACGACGAAGGGCGCGCCGTCGAGCGACGCCATGAGCGCGCGCGTCGTCTCCTCGTTGGTGAGCGACGCCTTCTCGCCTTCGATCTCCTTCAGCGTCGCCACGAACTCCGGCGGCCGCGCGGCGTTGAGTCGCGCGTGGAGCGACCAGTACTCGACGGGAACGAACGCCTGGACCTCGCGCTCCCGGTCGACGATCAGCCGCACCGCCACCGACTGCACGCGGCCGGCCGAGAGGCCGCGCTGGACCTTCTCCCAGAGCAGGGGCGAGAGGCTGTAGCCGACGAGGCGGTCGAGCACGCGCCGCGCCTGCTGGGCGTCCACCTTCTTCAGGTCGATCTTTCCGGGGTTGTTGAATGCCGCCTTGACGGCGCGCTCGGTGATCTCGTTGAAGGTGATCCGGAACACGTTCTTCTTGGCGACGTCGAGCTCTTCGGCGAGGTGCCAGCCGATCGCCTCGCCTTCGCGATCGGGGTCGGTGGCGATGTAGAGGATGTCGACCTTCTCGGCGGCCTTCTTCAGCTCGTCGAGGACCTTCTTCTTGGTGGGCGACACGACATACTTCGGCTTGAAGTTCTTCTTCGGGTCGACGCCGAGCTGCGACTTCGGCAGATCGCGCACGTGGCCCATGGAGGCTTTGACGATGTACTTCGAGTCCAGATACTTCTGGATCGTCTTCACCTTCGTGGGCGACTCCACGACCACCAGCGCCCGCTTCGCCACCTACGCTCTCCTCGTGCGCGTCTCGAGCGAGACCCACCGCTGTCCCGCAAGCTGCCGGGCCCAGCCGCCCAGCTCGAGGGTCACGAGCAACGCCGCGGCCCGCGCGGGATCGAGCCCCGCGCGCGCGATGAGCTGCTCGATGTGCTGCGGCTCGTCTGGAGCCAGCAACCTGAACATTCGGCCCTCGTCACTCCCGTTCTCGAGTTGTCGCTGCTCGCCCGTCGGCGCCAACGGCCCGCGCACGGCGCGGCGCCACGGTTCTGGTAATTCTGACACGATGTCCTGCCAGCATGTAACGAGTTTAGCACCGTCCTGGATGAGGCGATTTGCGCCGGCGCTCGTCGGCGACGTGATTCGGCCAGGAACGGCGAAGACTTCGCGGCCGAGATCGCCGGCGAATCCGGCGGTGATCAAGGCGCCGCTCCGGTCGGCGGCCTCGACGACGACGACGCCGAGCGCCAGGCCCGCCAGCGTGCGGTTCCGCGCGGGGAAGTGGCCGGGCAGTGCCGGCACCCCCAGCGCGAACTGCGACACGAGCGCGCCCTGGGTCTCGATCGCGCGCGCGAGCGCCCGGTTCTCCAGTGGATAGACGACGTCGAGACCGCATCCGAGCACCGCCAGCGTGCGCCCGCCCGCGGCCAGCGCGCCGCGGTGCGCCGCGGTATCAATGCCCCGCGCGAGGCCGCTCACGATCGTCACGCCCCGCGCGGCCAGCTCGGACGCGAGCCGCTCCGCGACCGCGAGCCCGTAGGGCGTGGGACGGCGCGAGCCCACGATCGCGAGCGCGAGCGCGTCGTCGTCGCTGAGCGCTCCGCGCGCGAAGAGCGCCGGCGGCGCGGGAATCGCGCCCAGCAGTACGGGATAGCGAGGGTCTCCGGGCCGAAGCTCAATCATCGGCGTCGTGGTCCGCGGGCTTTCAGTATAACGGAGGGGCGTGGCCGGCCAAAGAGTCCGAATGGATACGGCGCCGGGACGCTACTGGCGAACAGCGGCCTGCGTCTTCAGGAGTGACTGAGCCATCGTCGCTGCCTCGGATTTCGGGTACTCGCGGATGACTCGCTGCCACGCCTGGTGGGCGCGGGTCACGTCGCGCAGGCGCACGTGACAAAGGCCGATCTTGACCAGCGCGTCGGGCGCCTTGCCCGGGCCGTACTCGGACACCTTGTCGAACTCGACCAGCGCCTGTCGGTAGTCGCGCTGCGCCCAGTACGCCTCGCCGATCCAGTACTGGGCGTTCCCCGCCAGTGCATGCCTCGGGTGCTTCGCGATGAAGTCGATGAAGTCCAGCACGGCCTGTCCGTGCTCGCGAGACCGGAACGTGGCCAGCGCCGCGGTGTACTCCTGCTCCGGATTGCCGGTGCGCGGCGTGGGCGGCACGAGCGGGGCTGGCGCCGCGGGGACGCGCGGCCGTTCGACCGGAGCCGCTGGCGGCGGCGCCGGTGGCGGCGCGGCCGGTGCTGCGGGCCTCGCCGTGAGGGCTTCGACGCGCGCGCGGGTCTCACCCAGCGCCGTGTCGGCAGCGTCGGTGCGTTTCGTGAGCCGCGTGATCTCGTCGGAAAGGCCCCTCAGGCTCGACTGAGCCTCGCTCGTGCGCGCGTCGAGCGCTTGGATCTGTGGAGCGACGCGGGCCAGATCGCGGGCGGTAACCTCTTGGGCGATACGCATCTCGGCCAGCTCCGCGCGGAGCCGACCGACCTCGTCCTCGAGCTGGGCCACCGCGCGCCGACTTGCGCAACCGCTAGCGAGGATCGCCACCGCCGCGAGCGCGCAGAAGGCCCGGCTCATCCGCGTCGCACCGTAGCACGCGGCTGAAAACGGTGTCAACGGCTCAGCGCGATCTCGGCTCGAGCGAACGCAGGACGATGACGTCGACCGCCTGACCGACGGCGATCGTGGTGTCGGGCGCGACGACGGCGAGTCCGTCAGCGAGCACCATCGAGCGGAGGATCGCCGAGCCCTGGTCACCGGTGAGGCGCGCGCCGTAGCCGTTCGCGTCGGGCGTCAGGGTGACCCGCAGATAGCCGCGCCGTGACCCGGGGTTCGCGATCGTCTCGTTCGCACGCACCCGGAGCCGTGGGCGATCGACCGCCTGGGCACCCGCCATCTTGCGCAGCGCCGGGCGCACGAACAGCTCGAAGGTGACCATCGCCGAGACCGGATTGCCGGGCAGACCGAACACCGGACGTCCGGCGCGCGTGCCGAACGTGATGGGTTTGCCCGGTCGCATCGACACCTTCCAGAGGTGGAGCGCGGCCCCGCACCGCTCGAGCGCGTCGCGCACCAGGTCGAGCTCGCCCACCGACACACCCGCGGATGTCACGAGGACGTCGGCCGCCGTCAGGCCCCAGCGGAGCCGCTCGGTGATCGCCTCGAGCTGGTCGGGGACGACGCCGAGATTGACGGGCTCGGCCCCCGCCTCGATCACCTGCGCCATCAGCGAGTAGGTGTTCGTATTGGGGATCTGCCCCGGGCCCGGCTCGGTCCCAAGGTCCGCGAGCTCGTTGCCGGTCGACAGGATCGCGACCCGTGGGCGGCGAAAGACGCGCACCTGCGAGTACCCGAGCGTCGCCAGCAGTCCCACTTCAGCGGCGCCGATACCGCCGCCCGGCTGGACGACGACGTCGCCGGCGCGGACGTCCTCGCCGGCCGGTCGGACGAAGGCGCCCGGCGGTACGCGTCCGGTGATCGTGACCCGCTCGCCGTCGGCGGCGACATCCTCCTGAGGCACCACGGCATCGGCGCCCTCGGGCAGGGGCGCGCCGGTGAATATTCGCATCGCCTCACCCGCGCGCAGCGGGCGGGACGGAAGCGTACCGGCGATGATCTTGCCAACGACGGCGAGCTCGACCGGTACCCGTCCCGTGTCCCCGGCGCGGACGGCATAGCCATCCATCGAAGAATTCGGCCAGGGCGGGATCACGGCTCGCGAGACGATGGGCTCTGCCAGCACGCGGCCGAGCGCGGCCAGCACGTCGACCCGCTCGACGGAGAGCGGCTCGACGCGCGACAGAATCTCCTTGAGCGCTTCTTCGACTGTCAGCACACGGTTACTCTACTACACGCCGCCGCGGTCGGCTGGGGGGCGGGGACGGGTGTGCCCCCCGCGACCACGCTAGCCGATATCGCGCGAGGTTGAATTGGGTGGTCTTGGCTCAGGCGACCTAGCGGGTCCGGAAGAGCACGTCCCGCCTGCGCGCTGTCGTCCAGTGCGTGGCGGGGCTAGTGGCCGGTGTGCGGGAGATTCAGGACGGGCTTGAAGCGGCTGAAGAACCAGCGTCGGCTCAACACGAACAGCGCGAGGAACCCGGCGGTGATCGCGAGGTCGCGCAGCCCGAACGGCAGCCGGGCCGTGGCCGAGACCGACGGAAACACGACGAACACCCGCTCGAGGAAGATCGCGACAAGCCCGAAGATCGCGACCACGAAGAGCGGGGCGTGTCGCTGGGGGGGCCGACCGGTGAGCCGTTTGACGAGGTACGCGAACGGGATCAGCCAGCCGACGATCAGCACCACCCAGGCGAGCGTCAGCCACGGCTGGACGAACAACCGCTGGACGAAGAACCGCGTCTCGACCGGTACGTTGCCGTACCAGATCACGAGGTACTGCGAGAAGAAGAAGTACATCCACATGATCGACATGGCGAATTGCAGCTTGGCCACATCCTGCACCGCGGCCGGCGGGATCGAGGCCCGCCCGCGCGCGTTGGCCCGGATGGTGAGGATCGACAAGAGGCAGAACGTCGTGTAGAGCGTGCTGACGGCGAAGTAGCCGCCGAAGAGGCCGCTGTACCACTTCGGGTCGAGCGACATCACGAGGTCGAACCCCCAGAGCGACACCGTCACGAGCCACAGCATGAGAAGGATGACGGCGATGCGGTTCCGTCGGACGCGCTCGCGCCCGTCGTCCGGAGGTATCGCATCGCGGAGCAATGACCGCACGAAGGCGAAACACACGGCGAACAGCACGGCGGCGCACGTGTAGGTGCGGAGCCAGAAAAACGGCACGTTGAGCCACCCGGCCTTGGCCGGGATCGGCGTCGTCACCCACGGATAGAGGACGGTCTGGCCCGTGTAGAGGACGAGGAGCAGAACGAACGACGTGGGCAGAAACCCGGCGGTCGTCAGCGCGATCCGGCGGACGCTCGGCGACCAGCGGGCTTCCGTGATCTGCATCATGCCCGCGATCGCCGGCCCGGTCACCGCGAGACCCGACCAGAACACCAGGTTGACGAGGTAGACGGACCAGACCTGGGGCGCGTCCGCCGAGTTGGCTCCGACGAGGAAGACGACCGCGCCGAGCACCGCTACGAGACCCCAGAGCACGGTCATTTCTGTGCGACGGACCGCAGGAAGTTCACGATGTGCCACGCCTCCTGCGACGAGAGCGCCTCGCCGTACGCGGGCATGACGGCGCCCCCGACGACGATGTAGCTGTGCCAGTATCCGTCCGTCCGCTGCTTCTGGAGCTCGGCGTTGGTCAGGTCGGGCGTCGGGATGAACTTCGTGGCGACGAGGCCCGTGATACCGCCCTTGGCCTCGGGCCCGTGGCACGGCACACAGAACGTCACGTACCGCTCGCGGCCGATCGCGATGGACGCGTCCGTCGCCTTGACCGGATTCGGCCGCTTGGCCGCGACGTCGCGCTGGTCCTTCGGCACGATCAACTCGCCGTCGCGGGGAACGACACCGGGCGGCATCGGAAACACCCGCTCGCCGGGCACGATCCTGGCGGTCTGCGTCATGTCGTCGTTCCAGCGCACGACGATCGCCGCGCCCCACGCCCCGGCGGCCGCCCCGACCACCAGGAGCATCAGGATGAAGACGTACTTCATTGGAGCGGGTGCCTCGAGGCAGGCTTTGACCGAGGGTGGCCTGACATGGAAGCGGATGGCTCCGACACGCCCGTTCTCATCGGATGCGTTCCGTCATCGGGATTTCACTTCCTCAGCGCCCGCGACTCGCAGGAGCTCGTGCACGGAGCCGGCCCGCTCCGGGGCGCAGTGGACCGCCACCCCGAAGCGGTCGTTGGTGAACCGGGGATCGAACGTCGGACTCTGCCTGAAGCGCGGGAGCTGCCCCAGCACGATCATGCCGATGACCGTCGCGAGCCCGCCGAAGAGGACCATCAGTTCGAACGCGATGATGAAGAACGGCGGTAAGGACGAGCCGATGATGCCGCCGGGCACGAGCTGCATGAACTTGCCCCCGGTGACCTGCCCCCACACGAGCGAGCTCCAGATCGTCAGCAGGAAGGCCGAGGCGATCCCGCTGAGCCCGCCGATCAGCGTGAACAGGCGGACCCGGCTCACCGGCCGGTCGCGCTCGAGCACCTCCTCGATCTCGTGCACTGGCAGCGGCGTGTAGACCGTGAGGTCGTGGTAGCCGCGCGCGCGCAGCTCCTCGAGCGCCCGCACCGTCGTGTCCACATGCGCGAAGACGCCGAGGATCGCCTCAGTGGCCATGGGCCCTATCCCGAACGGGCGGCGGGATCGTCTCCTTGACCTCGACGATCGAGAGCGATGGCATCAGCTTGATGAAGCCCAGGAACAGGAGCAAGAAGAAGGAAAAGCTCCCGATGACGATCATCGTGTCGGTCGGGCTCGGATAGTAGATGCCCCACGTGTACGGGTAGAAGTCGTGTCCGAGCGACGGGACGATGATGTTGAACCGCTCGAACCACATTCCGATCAGCACGAGGATGGAGACGATGTACAGGACGACCGGGCTCGTGCGGGCCCGCCGCCAGAAGAGCACCAGCGGCGCGACACAGTTGCAGAAGTACATGGTCCAGAGCGCCCACGCGTACGTCGCGGTCACCTTCCAGAAGAGCGAGGCCTTCTCGATGTGCTCGCCGCTGTAGAGCGAGGTGAAGATCTCGCAGAGGTAGAAGTAGGTCAGCACGAGGCCCGTGACGAGGATCAGCTTTCCCATCGCATCCAGGTGCTTTTCCTGGATGTAGGCGTGGAGGTTGAAGAAGTGGCGCATCGGCAGGACCAGCACCAGCACCATCGCGAACCCGGAGAAGATCGCTCCGTCGACGAAGAAGGGCGCGAACAGCGTCGAGTGCCAGCCGGGAACCAGCGCCATCGCGAAATCCCACGACACGACGCTGTGCACCGAGAGTACCAGCGGCGTCGCCAGCGACGCGAGCAAGCCGTAAGCACGCCGATAGTGGCGCCACTGTGTGTCGGCGCCCTCCCACCCGAGCGCGAGCATGGCGTAGATGCGGCGGCGCCAGCCGCTGGAGGCGTCGCGCAGGGCGGCGATGTCGGGGACGAGCCCCACGATGAAGAAGACGGTGCTGATCGACAGGTACGTCGAGATCGCGAACACGTCCCAGACGAGCGGCGACCGGAAATTCGGCCAGAGGTAGCGCTGGTTCGGGTACGGCAGGAGGAAGTACGCGAACCACATGCGCCCCGCGTGGATCAGCGGGAACAAGCCGGCCGTCATGACCGCGAAGATCGTCATGGCCTCGGCTGCGCGGTAGATCGACGTGCGCCAGCGGGCGCGGAAGAGATAGAGAATCGCCGAGATCAGGGTGCCGGCGTGGCCGATACCGATCCAGAACACGAAGGTCGTGATGTACATCGCCCACATCTGGGGCACGCGCTTGCCGGCCATGCCCATACCCCACCAGACCTGGCCGGCCCACGCGGCGAAAAATCCGGCGAGCAGGAGCGCCACCACGCACATCCAGGCGAAGTAGAGGTTCCCCGGCGGGTCCAGTGTGCGGAGGACGTCGCGGTTGACGTCGGCGAACGTGGGCGCTGTGGTGGGGCCGTCGCTCATCGGCTCACGCGTGCTCCCGGACGACCTTCCGGAGATAGGTGACGGACGGCCGCGTGCCGACCTCCTCGAGCACGTGATAGGCCCGCGGCGACTGGGTGAGCTTGGTCACGGCGCCGGCGTCGTCCTTCAGGTTGCCGAACGTGATCGCCTGCGTCGGGCATGTCTGCTGACACGCCGTGCGGATGTCGCCGTCGCGCACCGGGCGCTTCTCGTCGCGCGCCCGATCCTTGCCGGCGATGATGCGCTGGACGCACATCGTGCACTTTTCCATCACGCCGAGCTGACGGACCGTGACATCGGGGTTCAGCTGCACCTCGAGCGGCGCCGGGAACTCGTACTGGAACCAGTTGAAGCGGCGCACGTGGTACGGGCAGTTGTTGCCGCAGTAGCGTGTCCCGACGCAACGGTTGTAGACCTGTGCATTGAGCCCCTCGTCGGTCCGGTACGCCGCGTACACGGGGCAGACCGGCTCGCAGGGCGCGACCTCGCAGTGCTGGCAGAGCATCGGCAGGAACAGGTTCGTGGGACGCGCCGGGTTGCCGTCCGCCCAGCGCTCGAGGCGGAGCCAGTGCAGCTGCCGCCCGTACGCTGCGGAGGCTTTTCCGACCACCGGCACGTTGTTCTCGGCCTGGCAGGCGACCACGCACGCCTGGCAGCCCACGCACGCGTCGATGTCGATCGCCATGCCCCAGCGGGGGCCCGGGTACTGCTTGTCGGTGTACATGCCGATGGGCGCCGCGTGCGGCGTCTTGCCCCGCAGCGCTTGCTCGCGGGCTGCGCCCAGGTCCACGTGCTGCGCCAGCTCGCGCTGGTCCTGGTCGTGCGTCGCCTGGAGCACGGCGAGCGGGCGACGCGTGCCGAGCTTCGCGATGGTCACCTTCACGCTCATGAACGCGAGCGCGCCCGAGGCCGCGTCGGATGCGGCCGGCAAGATCGCCATCGGATTCAGGGAGCGCGGGTCGGTCCCGACGTAGCGCGGACGCTGGTAGGGCGCATAACGGTGACCCAGCGGGATCGCGACCGCGGCGGGATGAAGCGTCGGCGAGATGTAGGCGGGCAGCTCGAGACTCCCCTGCGGCGACGTGACCGCGAGCATGTCGCCCTGGGCGATGCCGAGCTTTCGAGCCGTCTCCGTCGGGACCTCGACCCACGCGTCCCACACCGCTTGCGTCATCGTGTCGGGCGCCTCCTGGAGCCAGGAGCTGACGGCGCTCCGACCGTCGTAGAACCGGAGCGACGGATAGGCGAGGAGCGTGAAACCGCCGGCGTCACCCTCGAGCTTCGCCGGCGACGATTCCACCGGTGTGATCTTCGCGGTCACCGGGACGGCGGCGACGTCGGCGAAGAGGCCGCCGCGGCGCAGCGCCTCTGCGAGGTCTCCCTTCGCGAGGGGCTCCCACACCGTCTTCAGATACTGCTCGAAGGTCGGCCACGGCAGTGGTCCCTTGCCCGCCTCGGTTCCGAGCGCGGCGCGGCCGACACGCAGGAGGGTGTCGCCCATGGGCCGGGCATCACGGATCGGCGACATCGTCGGCTGGAGCAAGCCGAGCACGCCCTCGCGCGGCGCGTAGTCGCCCCACGACTCCAGCCAGTGCGTGTCGGGCAGGACGACCTGCGCCAACTCGCTGGTCTGATCGGGAAGGTTCGAGAAGCTGACGACGAACGCCACCTTGCCGATCGCGTCGGCGAGCTTGAGGCCCGACGGGAGCGTGAACGCGGGATTGACGCCCGGACCCAGGACGAGGACCTCGACCTCGCCGCCGGCCATGGCGCGCGCCAGCGCCGCGACCTCCGCGTGCGGCGTGACCTTGCCGTAGGCCGAATCGGGGCCGAAGCGAACGGTCTTACCGACGTTACCCGCCGCCGCGTTCAGGAGGTTGATCGCGACCTGTGTCTCGGTCGCGTTGGAGCCGGTGACTGCGACGCCGCCGCCGACGGCGAGGCCGGGCTTGGCGTGGGCGAAGACCTTCGCAACGTGCTTGATCGTTTCCACGTCGACACCGCTCGTGTCCGCGGCCTGTTTGAGGTCGATGCCGGCGACGGCCTCGCCGTAGCGACGGTCCACCATCCCCTCGTCCACCATCACCCGGAGGATGGCGAGGGCGAGCAGCCCTTCCGTCCCGGGGGCGTTGCGGATCCACTCGTCGGCGTTCGACGCCGTCAGCGACTGCCGGGGCTCGACGTGGATGAACGTCCCCGCGCGGCCGTCCCTGAACGAATGCATCCGCGCGAAGGTCCGCGCGTAGTGGACGTTGGAGAGCCAGGTCTCGATGAAGTCGGCGCCGAAGGACAGGACGGCCTCGGCGTCTTCGAACGCGTAGTACGGGATCGCGTCACGATTGAACGTGCTCCGGTTCGCGGCCCGAATCGACTCGTAGGCGAAAGGCTCCAGCGTCACTCTCGGGCGCGCCCCGAGCGCCTGGGTCCACCGGTCGAGCAGCACGCCGAGGCTTCCGCTCTCGAGTTGCGACACGAGGGCGATCGCGCGGCTCTTGCCGGCGGTTCGCAGCGCGCCGATCCGTTCGGCGACGAGTTTTTCGGCCGCTTCCCACGTCGCCGCCTTGAACGCGCCGCTCCCCTCGCGCACCAGCGGACCCGCGACCCGGTCGGGATGATAGAGGCCCTGGAGCGCGGCCTGCCCACGGAGGCAGAGGGCGCCCGCGTTGACCGGGTGGTCTGGATTCCCCTCGAGCTTCACGATGCGTCCCTCGCGGTTCCTCGCGAGGACGCCGCAGCCGGCCGGGCATTCGCGGCAAACGGTCGCGAACCACGCGGCCACGCCCGGTACGATCTGCTCGTTCGGTACGACGAGCGGGAGGATGGACTCGGTGGTCTGCTGGCAGCCGGCCGTCGCGGCGGCTGCGCCGGACGCGGTCACGATCTTGAAAAAGTCACGGCGGTTCATTTATCGAGTGCTCGAGGCCGGATCCGACCGAGGGTGGCGAGTGACAGGCACGCGTGGCTCCATTTATCGGCGGCTCCAGCCCGGATCCGACCGAGGGTGGCGAGTGTTAGACGCTGGTGGCTCTGTTGCGCCCGGCCGACGGTCGCGGGTGAGAGACACCGGCGGCGCCGTTTCAATGGTGGCACGTCACGCAGTCGAGGGGCGCCTGCTTGCCGGCTGTCGCGTTCTCCCGCCGGTGGCAGTCGACGCACCAGCCCATCGTGAGCGGCGGCGCCGCGGGTCTGAACCCGACGAGATTCAGGAGGTCGTTCGTCAGGCGCGGCCCTGTCGCAGCGGCGAAGGTGGTCATGGTTTCGACCGGCCCATGGCACGTCTGACACTTGAGGCCTGTGCGCACGTGCGCTTTGTGGGGAAAGTAGGTGAACTCGGGAAGCTTGTTGATGCGCACCCAGGGAATCGGCGCCTTCTTGGCGTAGTACTCGGCGACCTTCTTGACCTCCGGCAGGGCCGCGCCGGCGATCTTGTGGCACCCCATACAGCGCTCGACGGACGGCAGGCCTGCGTACTCCGAACGGCGCGCCTCGCTGTGGCAGTACTGGCAGTCGATCTTGTAGGTCCCGACGTGGACGTTGTGGGGAAAGTTGATGGGCTGACTGGATGGCTTCGCCGCGGCCGGCTGGCGGCTCCACGACGACACCGCCAGGAAGATCAGAACGGCAAGGAGCGCCACGCCGAGTGCGCCCACGCCCGCCTTGGCCGTCATCGACAGTCGATTGCCCTCCGGGGGATTGAACGATGCTTGTGAACCCTATCACGCGCTCCCGCAGCCGTCAATTCATTCGCGCGGTTCGTGCGATCGGACGAGAGGAGCCGGCGGCGCCGGACAGCCGCGGTGTCGCGGATCAGGCGGCGGCCAGAGCCTGGGCCGCGGCCCGCGCCGCCAGCGCGATGTCCGCGTCGGTGTGCGCGAGCGAGACGAAGGCCGCCTCGAACTGCGAGGGCGCCAGAAACACCCCCCGCTCGAGCATCGCGTGGAAGTAGCGCGCGTAGCGTTTTGTGTCGGAGCGCCTGGCCGACGCGTAGTTGGTCACCGCGCCCTCGCAGAAGAAGGCGGTCAGCATCGAGCCGACCCGGTTGACGGTCATCGGGACGTGGGCCTGCTCGGCGGCGTTTCGCAGTCCCCGCTCGAGTTCGCCACCGAGCGCGTCGAGGCGCTTGTAGACGTCGCGGTCGCGGAGCTGCGCCAGCGTCGCGAGTCCCGCCGCCACCGCGATCGGATTCCCCGACAGTGTCCCGGCCTGGTAGACCGAACCGAGCGGTGCAACGTGGCTCATCAGACGCCGCGATCCTCCGTAGGCGCCCACCGGAAGCCCACCGCCGATGACCTTGCCGAGACACGTCAGATCGGCGCGGAGCCCGTAGAGTTCCTGCGCGCCGCCGTACGCGACGCGGAACCCCGTGATGACCTCGTCGAAGATGAGCACCGCGTCGTGGGCGAGCGTGAGCTCGCGGAGCCCCTCGAGGAAGCCCGGGCGCGGGGGCACCACGCCCATGTTGCCGGCGACCGGCTCGACGATGACGGCGGCGATCTCGCGCCCGCGCTCGCGGAAGATGGCCCGAACGGCGTCGAGGTCGTTGAACGGCGCCGTCAGCGTCAGTTGTGCGAGCGCCTCCGGCACTCCGGCGCTGTCGGGGATCGAAAACGTCGCGCCGCCGGAGCCCGCCTTCACCAGGAGGCTGTCGGCGTGACCGTGGTAGCAGCCGTCGAACTTCACGAGGAGCGGGCGGCCGGTCGCGCCGCGCGCTAGCCGGATCGCGCTCATCGCGGCTTCGGTGCCCGAGCTCACCAGCCGCACCAGCTCGATCGACGGATAGGCCGCAGTGATCACCTCCGCCATCTCGACCTCGAGCCCCGTCGGCGCGCCGTAACTCGTGCCTCGCGCCGCCGCCTCGGTGATGGCCGCAACGACGGACGGCGCGGCGTGGCCGAGGATGAGCGGGCCCCACGAGCCGAGGAAGTCCAGATAGGAGCGGCCGTCGACGTCCCAGATCCTCGCCCCCTTTCCGTACGCGACGAAGAACGGGTCACCGCCGACTCCGCGGAACGCCCGCACGGGGCTGTTGACGCCGCCGGGGATCCGGCGGCAGGCGGCTTCGAAGAGACTCTTGGAGTCCCGCATCAGGACTTCTTCCCGAACAGCGCGCCGATCCCGACTCGCTCCCAGAGCCGGCCGGCGGCGAAGAGAACGCGCTCGTGCCAGAGCCACCCGCCGACGCCCAGCTCGACCGGTATGAAGTCACGCTCGCGCACGCTCCAGCGGAACCCCGCGACGGCTTCCACGCGCCCGCCGACGACCGACGTCACGAGATACGTCGCCGCCGGGTACGTCGGCTCGCCGCCGATGAGCGCCTGCTGCCGATCCGTCGGCGAGAAGTAGGCGCCGGCGTCCACGTGCGAGTGATAGATCACCGCGATCGCGAAGCCTTCTCCCTCGAGACGCCCGATGCGCAGCAAATCTTGGGGGTCGATGAAGTACGCCGTGCGCGCGTCCCGCGGATGGCGCTGGGGATCCTTGGCGTGCAGCGTGTCCTGGATGTTCCGGCACCGGAGGATCCGGCGCAGGCGGCCCTGCTCGAGGATGACGCCGCACGACTCGCGCGGATATTCCTCGAGCGCCTGGCGACGGATCGCCTCGAGCTCCTCGGCCGTGACGATCATGGCGCGGCGACGGCGCGCGGGCGCCCACCGCCCGCGAGCGCCGGAATGATCGTGACCTCGTCGCCGTCCTTGAGGGGCGTGCGCAGTCCCTGGAGCGATTCGATCGCCTCGCTGTTCACATAGATGTTCACGTGATGATGGACCTCGCCGCCCTCGTCGCGTACGAGCCCCTTCAGACCGCCGTACGAGGCCTCGAGCTGGTCCAGCAGCCGGCTGACGTCGATCGCGGTGACCTCGACGCGATCGCGATTGCTCGTGGCCCGGCGGAACGAGGTCGGGATGTAGACCGTCACAGCCATGCCTAGCCTCCCGGACTCAGATACCGCTCACCGGTGTCGGGCAGGACCGTGACGACGAGCTGGCTCGGGGCCAGGTCGGCGGCGACAAGGCACGCGGCGAACGCCGCCGCGCCGGCCGAGACGCCGACCAGCAGGCCCTCTTCTCGCGCGAGGCGGCGCGACCAGGCGAGAGCATCCTCGTCGCGCACCAGGATGATCCGGTCGACGATCGTCCGGTTCAGGACGCCCGGCACGAACGACGCGCCGATCCCCTGGATCGCGTGGGGCCGCGCTTTGCCGCCGGAGAGCACCGGCGACGCTGCCGGCTCGACCGCCACCACGCGCACCGCTGGGATTTTTTCCTTGAGGACCTCGCCCACTCCCGTCAGCGTTCCCCCCGTCCCGACCCCGACGACCAGGGCGTCGAGCCGGCCGCCGACCGCGTCGAGAATCTCCAGGGCGGTCGTGCGCCGGTGCGCTTCCGGGTTTGCCGGGTTTTCGAACTGCTGCGGCATGAAATACTCCGGATGCTCTCGAAGCAGCTCCCGGGCGGCATGCACGGCGCCCGTCATTCCCTCGATCGCGGGGGTGAGGTGAAGCTCGGCGCCGAAGCGCGCGAGAAGGCGCTGACGCTCGACGCTCATGTCGTCGGGCATCGTCAGGATCAGCCGATAGCCCTTGACCGCGGCCACCATCGCCAACCCGATACCCGTGTTGCCGCTGGTCGGCTCGACGATGGTGGAGCCCGGCTTGAGCAGGCCCCGCTGCTCGGCGTCCTCGAGCATCCCGACGGCGATGCGGTCCTTGACGCTCCCGCCGGGGTTCAGCGACTCGAGCTTTGCCACGACGATCGCCCCGTCTGGCTTGGGCAGGCGGTTCAGCCGAACCATCGGCGTCCGCCCCACCAGCTCGAGGACGGAGCGCGCGATCTTTGGTGATGGCGTCATATGTGGTACATCGGGCGCGCGGCGCTCCGTCGCGCGAGCGCGCGAGCGGCCAGATCGCCGAACGTCAGCTGGTCGACGACTTTCGACACCGCGCTCGAGATCTCGTCCCAGAGCTCCGCCAGGTCGTGGCGTTCGGTGCTCCGGCCTCCCCGGCGCTGCGTCTCGAACGGGGCGCCGGCGCCCTCCACGGCGCGGAGGACGTCGCCCACGGTGATGTCCTCGGGCGGACGCGTGAGATGGTAACCGCCGGCCGATCCGCGCTTGGACGTGAGGAGGCCCGCGCGCTTCAAGGCGAGCAGCACCTGCTCGAGGTATCGCTGCGGGATGGCCTGGCGCCTCGCGATCTCCTGGATGGGCGTGAGACCGCCCTCCCGGTGAAGCGCCAGGTCGAGCATTGCCTGGATCGCATACTCCCCCTTCGCCGAGATTTGCACGCTACGGCTCAGCTCGCACGGTTTGGGTCATTGAAAGGCTCGCGTCGCCGTGGCGGCCACGGCTCAGCTCGCACCACCACGCTCCAACTGGCGTGCGGCGTCGCGGGCGAAGTAGGTGATCACCACGTCCGCCCCCGCGCGGCGGATGCCGGTCAGCGCTTCCATCATCGCCCGCTCCTCATCGAGCCAGCCCAGGCGACCCGCGGCGCGGATCATCGCGTACTCGCCCGAGACCGAGTACGCGGCGAGCGGGACGCCGAACTCCGCCTTCGCCCGCGAGATGATGTCGAGGTACGGCAGCGCGGGCTTGACCATGACGATGTCGGCCCCCTCGTCGAGATCGAGCGCGATCTCGCGCATCGCCTCCACGGCGTTCGCGGGATCCATCTGGTACGCGCGCCGGTCGCCGAACTGCGGCGCCGAGTCCGCCGCGTCGCGGAAGGGGCCGTAGAAGCTCGACGCGTACTTCGCCGAGTACGCCATGATCGGCGTGTCCGTAAAGCTGGCGTCGTCGAGCGCCTCGCGGATCGCGCCGACGCGGCCGTCCATCATGTCGGAGGGGGCGACCATGTCCGCGCCGGCTTCGGCATGCGAGACGGCGACGCGCGCGAGCAGCTCGAGCGTCGGGTCGTTCCGGACGGTGCCCCCCTCGACGATGCCGCAGTGCCCGTGGCTCGTGTACTGGCACAGGCACACGTCGGTGAGGACCAGCAGGTCCGGCACCACGTCCTTCACCGCCCGCACCGCTTGCTGCACGATGCCGTCCTCCGCGTACGCCTCAGAGCCGCGCGGGTCTTTCTCGGTGGGCAGACCGAACAGCAGCACACCGGGGATCCCCATGCTCGCGACGTCCTTCATATCCTTCACGAGCTCGTCGATGGAGAGACGGAACTGGCCGGGCATCGACCCGATCGGCTCGCGCACGCCGCGCCCGTGGACGACGAACAGCGGGTAGATGAGGTCATCAACGGCCAGCGCGGTCTCGCGGACCAGCTTGCGGAGCAGCGGTTTCTCGCGGAGACGTCTCGGACGGAACATCGCATGCGCCATCACTCGCTCCTTCGGGATCGGCGACCAACATTCCTGGGGGCACGGGAGAAGTACTCGGCGAGCGCCCGCGCGAGGGCGGGGATCGTGTACTCGCTCGGCATCACGTCGGTAGGCAGCCCGTACTCGGCGGCGGTCGCCGCCGTGATCGGGCCGATGGACGCGACGGCGATCCTGCCTCGCCACGCGCTCCGCTCGTCGTCGCTGAACTGCTCGGCGAAGTTCCTCGCGGTGGACGAGCTCGTGAACGTGACCGCGTCGACGGCGCCCGAGCCGAGCGCCTCGCGGAGGCGGACGACGCCGTCGTCGATGCGTCGGGTCTGGTACGCGGGCACCTCGGTCACGGCGACGCCCAGCCGTCGGAGCTCGACGACCAGCACGTCGCGCGCCTCTTTCGCCCTGGGCAGCAGCACCCGGTCGCCGGGCCCGACGACCCGGCGCAGCCGCTCGACCAGCGCCTCGGCGCGGTACTCGGTGGGGACCAGTTCGACTCGCACACCGTGCTCGGCGAGCGCCTCGGCCGTCGCGGGACCGATCGCCGCCACCCGCTTGCGTGCGATCGCGGCCCACGGCACCCCCCGCGCGGCCAGGCGCCGGTCCACCATCGCGACACCGTTCACGCTCGTGAAGATCACCCAGGTGAAGGACTCCAGCGCGGCAAGCGCCGTGTCCAGCGGCTCCCACGAGGCAGGAGGCTCGATGACGATCGTCGGTGCTCGTAAGACCCGCGCGCCCGCGGCTTCCAGGAGCTCGGCGAACCGCTGCGCCTGGGCGCGGGCCCGCGTCACCACGATGGTCCGGCCCTCGAGTGGCCGCTCCACGGTCGCGCGATTCACTCGCGCCATCGCGTCACCGGCTTGAGCTGGGTCACCGAGGTGGCTCCCTGATCGAGCAGCGAGTCCGCGAGGTGCTGGCCCAGCCGCTCCGGTTCCTCCGGAGCCCCGACCCCGGTCGCGCGAAGGACCTTGCGCCCGTCCTCGCTCGCGACGAGGGCGGTCATCCTGAGGCCGGTCCCGTCGAGGATCGCGTGGGCGGCCATCGGCGAATTGCAGGAGGCGCCCAGACGCGCCAGGCACGCACGCTCGGCCAGCGCGCAGGCACGCGTTGATATGTGGTCGAGCTTCTCGAGGAGGGTTCGGACCGGGGCGTCGTCGGTGCGGGCCTCCACAGCGAGAACGCCTTGGCCGACGGCGGGCACGAAGGCCTCCGGATCGAGCGGCTGGACATGACTCGGGGCGAGGCCCAGACGCTTGAGGCCGGCCGCGGCGAGCAGCACGCCGTCCCAGCCCTCGCGCTCGAGCTTGCTGAGCCGGGTGTCCACGTTCCCACGGACCGGCTCGACGACGAGGTCGGGTCGCAGCGCCAGCGCCAGCGCGCGGCGGCGCGGGCTCCCGGTGCCGAGGCGCGCCCCCGCGCGCAGGTCCTCGAAGCGGGACCGCTCCCGCGTCACGAGGACGTCGCGGGGGTCCTCCCGCTCGGGAAACGCCGCGAGGCAGAGGCCCGCTGGAATCTCCGCCGGCAGGTCCTTGAGACTGTGCACGGCGCAATCGAGGGCGCCGGCGAGGAGCATCTCCTCGATCTCCCGCACGAAGAGCCCCTTCCCGCCGATCGCCGCCAGTTGGACCTCGAGGCGGCGATCACCCTCGGTCCGTACCGGCACGATCTCGACGACGGCGCCCAACGCCCGCAACGGCGCCGCGACGCTCTGCGCCTGGACCAACGCGAGCGGGCTCCCCCGAGTTCCGATCGTGATCGTTGCCGGTGGCTTCATTTCCGTCCCAGCCCGAAGAGCTCGTGGACGAGCTCGAGCCACGAGCGGGGCGAGCCCGCGCGGGACGACTCGCGGAGCTTGGTGATCGGCGCGTGCAGGATCTTGTTCACGATCGCCGCCGACAGCGCCTCGATCGCCTCGCGCGTCTCGGGCGTGGCGCCGGGCAGTCGGGCCAGCGTGCGCTTGACCTCGCCGGAGCGGATGATCTCGAGCCGCTCCCGGAGCGACACGATCGTGGGAATCACCTCGACGTCGCCGAGTCTGGCGAGAAACTTCGCCACCTCGCGCTCGACCAGCGCCTCGGCGCGATGCGCCTCCCGGAGGCGCTCCCGGATGTTTGCGTCGACGACCTGCTTCAGGTCGTCGATGTCGTAGCAGTACACGCCGTCGAGCGTGTCGACCGAGTCCTCGACGTCCCGCGGGACGGCGATGTCGATGAAGAAGAGCGGCCGCCCGCGCCGGCTGTGGACGAGGGGCTGGACGAACTCCCGCCGGATCACCGGCTCCGGCGCTCCCGTGGAGGTGATCACGATGTCCACGGTCGCCAGCGCGGTCGCCAGCTCGTCGAAGGGCACGGCGGTCCCCGCGAGCGCGCGGGCCAGCTCCTGGGCCCGCGCCCAGGTGCGGTTGGCAACGTACAGCGGGAACGCGCCCTGCTCGATGAGGTGCCGGGCGGCGAGCTCGCTCATCTTGCCCGCGCCGACGAGGAGGACGGCCTTGCCGTCGAGCCCCGCGAAGATCTTCTTCGCCAGCTCGACCGCGGCGAACGAGACGGACACCGCATGCCGCGCGATCTCCGTTTCCGTCCGCACCTTCTTCGCAACGGTGAACGCCTGGGTGAAGAGCGTGTGAAGCGCCGGCCCGACCGTCTCGCACGACTGGGCGAGCGCGAACGCATTCTTCACCTGGCCCAGGATCTGCGGCTCGCCGATCATCATCGAGTCGAGGCTCGACGCCACGCGGAACGCGTGACGAACCGCCTCCCCATCGGCGTGCGTATAGAGGACCGTCTCCACGGAGGCCGGCTCCACACCGCGATGTCGGCAGAGCTGACGGAACGTGGCGGTGCGCGCCTCACCGGGCACGTCGGCGATGGCGTACACCTCGACCCGGTTGCACGTCGAGAGGATGAGGGCCTCGCGGACGACGCCCGTCGCGGCGACGTCGCGGAGCAGCTCGCGCAGCTTGTCTTCGTCGACGGCGAGCTGCTCCCGGAGCTCCACCGGCGCGTTGCGGTGCGAGAGGCCGGCGACGAAGAGCGCCATCAGCCGCCGTGCTTTCCCGGGAAGAGCAGGCCCGCGCCCAGCGTGAGCACGAGCGCCGCGAACCCGACGATGGCGAAATACGCGGCGCGGCGTCCATGCCAGCCGCCGGCGGCTCGCCCGGCGAGCGTCGCGGCATAGACCGTCCAGGCGACGTAGGACGAGAGCGCCAGTGGATCGAAGCTGAACACGCTGCCCCAGGCGGCCCCGGCCCAGATGACGCCCAGGAGCAGCCCCGTCGTCAGGAATGGAAACCCGAGCGCGAGCGTGCGGTACGTCAGGCGATCCAGCGTCGCGAGCGCCGGGAGCGTGTAGTAGAGCGCGCCGGGACGCTTGGCTCTGAGCTGGCGTTCCTGAAGCAGGTACATGAGGGCACCGGCGAAGTTGAACACAAAGGCCGCGATGCCCACGAGCGCCAACCCGATGTGCACCCAGACCCACGCGCCGCTGAGCGCCGGCTCGATCAGCGGCCGCATCGGCGTCGACTGGAGGCTGAACGCGAGCGCCACCGGAAGGACGAAGGCGCCGAGGACCTGGAGGCCGTACCGGCGCTCGAGCCACATCTCGAGCAGCACGACGACCCACACCGCCACCGAGACCGCCTCCGGCAGGCTCGCGAGCGGTGGCCGGCCAAGCTCGATCGCGCGGGCGATGAGAGCGCCGGTGTGGAGCACCCAGGCCGCGAGGGTGGCGAGGGAGGCGAGGCGGTGCAGCAGTTCGTCCCGCTGCACCAGGTAGGCCAGAGCCAGGCCGGTAGCGGCCACGTAGCCGATGATCGCGAGAGTCAGCAGGGTCTGGTGCATAGCTCTAAAAACTCAAGCGCAGCGAGAGTTTACCACATTCCCGATGCGGATTAGCCCGCTGCCCTCGGGCTACCATGCGCCCCGGGCCAGCTGGATCAAGGAAGGGATCGGACGCCAGTAGCCTGCGTGGACGGCAACGAGATCGAGATGGGGCGATCCCCAGTCCTCGATCAGCGCCGAACCTGCGTTCCAGCGTACTCGGCGGTCGAGCTCCTTGATGTAGCCACGACACTGCTTGCAAGCGGAGATGAAGTAGCCCTCCTCCTTCTCCTCGGCGTCCAGGCGCACCAGATCCTTCGCCGTCTGGTGGCCGCAGAAGGGACACTGCAGTCGCGGGAACACCCAGCCGCTTCCACACATGTGGCAGGCCAGCCGGCGCTGCCCGCCTTCCGTCACGTCCGCGAAGCCCGGCGGCGCTCCGCAGAACGGACAGACACCGAGGACCCATAGGCGGTCCGAGAGATGTGATCGACAGTCGGCAAAATACGCGTCCAGCGCCGGCCGCAACGCGCCGCACGCGAGGAAGCTGACGACATCTCGGCGTCCCGCGACGGCCTCCTCAAGCCGCGCCGTGCCGATTCGGCCCTTCGTGGGAAGCAACATTGCAGGACTGATCTCTCCGGTGTCCCACGCGTGGGCGAAGCGCTGGATGACGTCTTCGTGTCCCCCGATCTGCGTCAGGATCTCGAGCGACGCCCCGAGTCGATCGTCGAGGTCGGCCGGGGAGATCGATAGTGCAGCTTCAGACAGGAGTGGAACCTCGCGCTGCCACCGGTCCTCGCACTCGCTCGCCGTCCACCTGAGCGGCCGCGCCTCGGCCTTGGACGGGCGAGCCCACGACTCCAGCAAGGCGCGGTAAACAGCCAGCGGCTCCTGGAAGGTGGGACGGCGCCTCAGAAGATCGCTCCACTCGCCGAGCAGCGTCGCGTAGCTCAGACGTTCCCCCGAGACACCAGGGGCCCCGCGAGTCGGGGCCCCGGGCGAGCTGGATGGTGGACCGGGACTACGTCGCCTGCCCCGCGGCGATGATCGCGTACTTGACGAGGAACCCACCGATCAGGATCAAGGCCGAGGCGAGAGCCGTCATCCCCGGCGCCGCCTTCTTGATGCCACCTCCCAACTGAAGCGCTAGCGGGACCACGATTCCGACCACGACCGCCCCGAGCCAGAAGGCGAGGCTGTACGGCCCGGCGAGGAGCTTCGCCAGCGCCTGCGCGATCCCGGTCGACCCTGACATCTGCACGGCGATGATGAAGAGCACCAGCGCCGCGAGCTGGAGAATCAGCGCGAACGCGGTGAACCGCATCAGCTGCGACAGCGACTCGCGCGCCCGACTACCGAGAAGGCTCAGAATCAGCGCAATCGCCGCGCCCCCGGAGGACGCGCCCACCACCAGGAAAAGGGCACCGAGCCAGTGCGCGCTGATGAAGAGAGGCCGCGCGGTGGCGCCGAGCAGCACCCCTGGGTAGGCGGCGAGGAAGAACCCGAAGAATCCCCCGATCACGCCAGCGACAAGCCGCAGCATGCTCATGCTGCGCCCTCCACGATCCTCGAGGAAGACATCGAGGGCCACGAGGAAGGCGCACACGCTGAACACGAGAAGTGCCCACGCTCCGGCGCTCATGGGCGAAAGCAGCTTGAGGTGGAACGGCCCGACGGTGAGGACGCTCATGCCGATCTCGAGCGACGGCTTGGAGACCATCATCATGTGGAGGAACCGGGTCGGCACGCCGAGATCGACGATCAGGAGGATCGGTCCGGGGATGATCGCCAGGAAGGCGATGTAGTAGCCCATGCGCACGATGTCGCGGTACCGCCGCGCGTCGAGGAGGTTGGCGATCGTGGCGAGCACGAACGCCCCGCCCGCCAGCCCCCCCAGGAAGAAGTACAGATCGATCAGGAGCGGCCAGTCGGCGCTCTTGAGGAGACCCGGCCCCATCAGGCGCCTCCCTTGTCGTCCCGGCTCCGGAACGCCACCAGCGCGCCGAGCCCGACGAGCAGCGCCGAGCCGATCGAGAGAAGCGAGTCGGCGATGACGTTGCGCTGCGGCAGCTTCGGCTTGTCCGGCAGCCCGTAGATCGAGGGCTTGCCGAGCAGGAGGAAGAACGCGTTGAGGCCGCCGAGGGCGCCGTTCGTGTCCTCGCCGTAGAGCTGAGCGTCTTTGTAGCCCAGCTTCTTGAGCTCCTCGACCCGCTGCTTCGCCTTGCCGGCAAGCTCGTCGCGGAAGCCGAACCTAATCGACTCCGTCGGGCACGCCTTGGCGCACGCGGGGCCGAGGCCGTTGTGGATCCGGTCGTTGCAGAAGGTGCACTTCGTGGCCGTCCCGGTGTCGTGGTTGAACGCCACGACGCCGAACGGGCACGCCGAGACGCAGTAGCGACAGCCGTTGCAAATGTCCTGGTTGATGTTGACGGTGCCGTACTCAGTCCGGTAGATGGCGCCGGTCGGACAGGCCTCGAGACATCCGGCCTGGGCGCAGTGCTTGCACACGTCGGACATCATGTGCCACTGCTTCATCTGGCCCTTGGCGTCGGTTTCCTCGAAGAACCGCACGAGGCGGTAGGTCTTGTCGGTGAAGTGGGGGTGGTTCTGGTAGGAGCCCGTCCACTCCGGCTCTTCAGGCGCGAGCTGGTTCCACTGCTTGCAGGCGACCTGACAGGCGCGGCAGCCGATACACAACGAGACGTCCGTGAACATCGCGAGCGTGCGTGCCATGGGCTACGCCACCGCCTTCCTGACGTTGCAGAGGAGCGCTTTGGACTCCTGGATGAACGTCGTCGGGTCGCCGAGGCTCGCGACAAGGTCGTTCGTGATGTCGCCCCTGGCGGACTTCATCACCCCTTGATAACCCCAGTGCCACGGGATGCCGACCTGGTAGACCTTCTTGCCGTTGATGATGAACGGCTTGATTCGCTCGGTGACGAGGGCCTGGACCTTGATCTGGGCGCGCGGGGTCTCCACCGTGATCATGTCGCCGTTCTGGATACCGAGCTCTTTGGCCATCTCAGTGCCGATCTCGGCGAAGTGGCCGAAGAAGAGCTCGGAGAGCCACGGCACGTGGCGCGACATGCCGGCGGCGTGGTGCTCGGTGAGCCGGTACGTGGTCAGCACGTAGGGATACTTGTCAGGCGTGCCGAGCCTGTTCAGGTCGCCGATGTCGTACACCTTCGCGACCGGGTTGTTGTCGACCTTCGACAGGAGATTCCTCGTCGGCGACTCGAACGGTTCGTAGTGCTCGGGGAACGCGCCGTCCAGGACCGAGGCGAAGAGCTGCCCCTTGCCGTGCGGGTTCATGATGAAGGCGTCGACGCCTCCGATGCCCTTGAACGGGCCCTCCGTCTGACGCGGCGCGTTCGGCGCCATCGTTCCCGGGAAGTCGGGCACGTCGTTGCCGACCCACTTCTTCTGCTCGGCGTCCCACCAGATGAGCTTCTTCTTCTCGCTCCACGGCTTGCCGGCGGCGTCCGCCGAGGCGCGATTGTAGAGGATCCGCCGGTTCGCCGGCCACACGAAACCCCAGCCGTGGGCCATGTAGTCCCCGCCCTTGGCCTTCTCGCGGCGCAGCGCCAGGTTCTTCCCCTCCTCCGGATAGATGCCGCCGTAGAGCCAGTTGCCGCAGGCGGTGAGCCCGTCGTCTCTCAGGTGAGCGAACGTCTTCATCGGCTCACCCTTCTTGTACTGGAGCTTACCGTCCTTGTCGGTGACGTCGTCGGTCGCGTAGCCGTTGCACTCTTTGAGGATCAGCTCCATGGTGGGCTCCTTCTTGGGCCCCTGGGGCTGGTAGTCCCACACGAGATCGAGGACGGGCCGATCCTTCTTCGCTTTCGACGCCTTGTACAGTTCCTTCAACCGGTTGCCGAGGTCGACGATGAAGGCCGCGTCAGAGCGCGCGTCGCCCGGTGACTCCACCGCCTTCACGTGCCACTGGGCCAGCCGCATCGTGTTCGTGAGCGACCCGTCCTTCTCGGCGGCCGGGGCTGCGGGGATGAAGAACACCTCGACCGGGGAGGACTTGGGGTCGATCCCGGGCTCTTTCCAGATGGCCGCGGTGTCGGTCTCGAAGAGATCCACCACGACGAGCCACTCGAGATTCCGGACGGCCTGGCGGCTCATCTTGGCGTTGGGACTGTCCACCGCCGGGTTCTGACCCATGCAGATGAACCCCTTGACCTTCTTCTGGTGCATGCCGATGACGAAGTGCTGATGCGAGTAGGCGTCCGCCTTCTCACGCTTCGGCAGGTAGTCGTAGGCGTAATCGTTTTCCTTCGTCGCCGCGGGTCCCCACCACGCCTTCAGCAGGCTCACGACGAACTTGGGGTTATTGACCCAGAAGCCGCCCTTCGGCGTCGTCTTCTCCAGATAGTCGGTGAGGGTCGGGTGCGGCGCCTGGAGCGGCGCCGCAGGGTACCCGGGAAGCATGTGGTACAGCGTGCCGAAGTCCGTCGCGCCCTGGACGTTCGAGTGGCCCCGGAGCGCGACCACGCCGCCGCCGGGCCGTCCGACGTTGCCGAGGATGAGTTGGAGCATGCAGAGCGAGCGGATCTGCTGGACACCGTTGGTGGACTGGTTGAGCTGCAGCGCGTACGAGATCGTCCCCGTCTTGTCCGGCCCCGACGCCGAGCAGTAGACGTCGGCCACCTTCAAGAACAGGTCCTTCGAGATGCCGCAGACCCGCTCCACCATTTCGGGGGTGTAGCGCGCGTAGTGGCGGCGCAGGTGCTGGAACACGCAGTTCGGATCGCGGAGCGTCGGGTCCTGCTTGGGATACCCGTCCGCGTCGAGCTGGAACTTCCACGTGGACTGGTCGTAGCTGCGTTTGCCGGGGTCGTAGCCGCTGAACAGCCCGTCGAGGACCGCCGGGGTCTTGAAGTTCGGGTCCACCAGCAGGGTCGCGTTGGTGAACGTGACCACGTAGTCGTGGAAGTACTTCTTGCTCTCGATCGCGTACCGGATCAGCCCGCCGAAGAAGACGATGTTCGTGCCCGAGCGGATCGGCACGTGGTAGTCCGCGGTCGCGGACGTCCGCGTGAACCGAGGGTCGACGTGGATGATCTTCGCGCCGCGCTCCTTGGCCTTCATCACCCA
>WNFA01000086.1_pt1 | contig 85845 bp, 74 predicted proteins | sample 5400481 | NCBI WGS metagenome assembly WNFA01 (sample SAMN13153340, study PRJNA577476) | soil metagenome | isolation source: 120 cm saprolite under Douglas fir tree site 2 hole 1 replicate 2 | place: USA:California | collected 2015-04-18 | reverse complement strand
ATCCGACCCGTGAACAGTATCGCGAGTTTGCGGATTGGCTTGGGGCGCATCCCGATGTATTGACGGCTGACTCTTTTTTCCATCTTAACGCCTTTGGCAATAAGCTGCCGGGATTAGACGTCTGTGGTGCAGCAACGGCTACGTGCTGCATTTGCCCCGTCTGTCACGGTGGTTGTCCGGCAACGAAGTGGTTTGTGCATCAGAGCTTGCAGATAAAAGACCCCGAGTGCGTGCTGGTGTAGGGGCTAGTTCATGCTCATTAACAAAATAACCAGGGTATCATGAGCGTATCCATACCCGAATTAAAAAGTTACAGAGCATAAACTAGCCCCAAATAGAACACCCTCTAAATGCCTTGGGTACAGTCTTCGAAATGACCGGCACTACCGCATGCCTTGGCTTTGACGTTCCGCGCGAACACCATTTGCGACCACAGCCTTGTCCCGGATCCAACGGTGAAATAGAACCGCCCATCATTTCGCCGGATACTGACCGTCAGCTGAGTATTCCCCACGCTGCTCAACACACGCCCCCAGTTGGTACCGCAGGTGGGAGAGTAACGAAGTTGAATAGTGCCAGTGCGAAACGAGACGGTTCCTCCGGTTGTTGTCACCGTGATGGCATCGCCTGCACAGCCTGTCGCGATAGGATCGAGACCGTTGCAATTATTGCCTGAACAGGTGACATGGGGCAACAGCTGTTGGGCCGTACTGGCGGAGATCCTACTAACACCCGTGTAGGCGGCGAAGAGTGCAGCCAGAAGCGTGGCTGCTAAAAGCACTTTGAAGAAGCGTCGCATGAGTTTCTCCTTTGCCCGCTGGTTGGCGTTGGCTCACATCGTCCGATGTGTTTTGTGCATGTCTGCTTATGTCCAAGGCTTTCCCCAGTTATCCTAAGGACATTCATCTACTTTACTAGACGCTTAGCAGACCTTTTTTTGGAGGATCACATTGCCTACGGTAACAAAAAAGAGTGAAATACCGTGATTGAACTTCAAACGAGGAAAACGTTTTAGCGATGTTGCATTGAATCACATCAATTAAATTTTAGCCGGTATTTTTTTATTTGTCAAGGTTATAATGACTGGGAGTAGTTTTTCCGAAATGAGAGCTACCCGCAAGGGCTACCTACCTATTCTTCCTCTTGATATGGATAATTGGTAGCAACGGCTTCCAAGTTCTATATTTAATGCAGCCTAGCACAACACCGACTTCGTAGGCGCAATCGTCGAGCAGAGAGCAGAGTATATACTCTGACAGGCTCATATGTGGCTGTAGTCGGGCGTAGTCTACGCTAATGACGGCGCTACACAGTATGAGCACGAGTGGCAGGAAAGGTGGTACGAGCAAGCCTATTGCCAGCGTGTAGTAGCGTGTGAGGTGACGGCAGAGGTGATAGGTGTATGCCAGGTGGCCGCGTAATGTTGCCTGGAAGATGATGAGCGGGTTGAGAGGGATGTTTTGCTGTTGCACCTTTCGCTGGCGTGTGTATGTGCCGAGGAGGGTGAGGAGAAGGCTGAGAAGAAAGAGTATTGTAGGGGTTCGTTTCCCTATTGTGGATTTGCCGAGGGCCGATAAATCGGCGGTGGGCATGAGGGATTGAAACGCGCTCCGCAAGCTCCGCTGAGGGCCCCTACGTGCTCCAAAACTTATCGTTGAAAGCCATAATCCACCGATCACCAATGCTGCAAATGTTGCTTGTTCGGGTGGCAACAGAAGAGTGCGTCGCTGTGTGGGGTGGCGTTGGAGTAATGCCGCTTCAGACGAGGCGTAGGAAATGCGAGTACTCAGGAAGGCACGTAAGGAGGTGCGGTAATCGTGGTAGACGATCCCTTGTGGGAGGTAGACCATTTGTGATCCGGTGGCAAGGAGACGATGGCAGAAGTCGACGTCTTCGCCGAAGTTGAGTGGGGCGAAGCCGCCGAGCCTGTGCCACAATGCTCGACGTACCAGCAGGTTAGCTGTGGGGAGGTAGGTGAGCGGTCCTTCAAGGCGCACCTGCTGTGGTCGCGTACCCATGTATAGGGAGGAGTGCGCATCTTCATAGCGCCCCAGCATGCTGTGCCTTTCGTATGCGCGAATCATGCCGCCAACGGCACCGATGTGTGTGTCTTGAAGTGTAGGTACCAGTTCTGCTAGCCAACCAGGGGAGGCTAGACAATCGCTGTCGATGTAGGCCAGCAGGTCATGGTGCGCTGCTTCAGCGCCGACGTTGCGGCTCCTGGCTACACCCTGCTGGGATGTGTGGTGTATGGTCTGGATGGCTAGACCCTGGGCAACAGTTTGCTGGGCGAGGTGTTGTAGCATTGTGGCTGTCTCGTCGGTTGAGGCATCATCGACAACGATCAATTCGAGACATTGAACTGGATAGTCCAGGCCGAGGAGAGATTTGATGCAACGCTCAAGCTGATGTACGCGGTTATGGCCAGGGATGATAATGGAGATGCAGGGCCACGAAGGCGGTGGGAGCATTGGGGATGCGTCAAGGAGTTCCTTCCAGCGTAGTTGCTCGCAGAGTGTGTGTACGCGCTTCGTGGGCAGATCGACAAGTTGTGCCAGTTCCTCACAAGTTCGTTGCTCACGGCACTGGAGGAGAAGGCGTGTGGTGAGCTTGCTGAGGCGAAGCACATGCAGGGGATAGCTACAGAGAGCCAATCCGCCGTTTTCCCGGGGGATGATGCGGACGGTTCGGGCCAGGCGATAGGAACATTGTTGGGACATGGTTCCTGGCACTTTCGAGTTTCTGGACTGCATGAGCTTGTGCGTTGTGAGGCAAGCGAGGAGTGTTTGCCTGGTCGTAGTATAGCATATTTTTTGGCAAAAGAGAAGGAAATTTTTTAGTGAGAGGCTCAGCGGGCAGGAGCTATCAACGTTTTGTTTTTGATGGGTATGTACCTTGGCTATCCGCAGCGGTTACTTGACCTCCTGGCATAACTGGAGTATGCTACAAAGCACAACGGGTGTGGGAGGCTTTCGTTAATCCACGTTTATTGGTGCCACGCGTAGTCTTCTATACTGCTCATGTCGAGATAGAAAGGACTTTAGGCATGTCTGAAAAAATGGTTGCACCTGAATTGTTTCGTCCGCCAGTGGAATTCCCTGACGTGCCCTACGACCATCTGCTACGTAATGCTGCTGAACGCAACCCCGACCGTCCGGCGATTATTTACCACGACCTGATCTTGACCTTCCGCGAAGTGGTCTCGATGGTCAACTGCGTAGCCAATGGTTTGCACAGCCTGGGGCTGAAGAAGGGTGATCGTATTTGCCTACTGATGACGAATCGACCCGAGTATACCATCATGTTTATCGCTGCTGCCTCGATAGGTGTTATTGTCAGCCCGATGAACCCCGCGTACAAGGATCGCGAGGTTGGCTATCAGCTTGAAAACTCGGAGTCCAGTGCGATTGCGATTCAGCGGGAATTGTTGCCGCTGCTTCAGCAAGTATTGAGCCAGAAATCGCTGCCCAATCTCAAGCACGTTGTGGTTACGGGCGACCGCGTTCCCGAGAGCATGCCGAATGCCATACCCTTTGCTAAGCTGATGCGCGAGTCATCGCCGAAACGACCCAAACATGTCGAAATCAGTGGTGATGATATCGTGGCATTGCCCTACTCCTCCGGTACGACAGGTTTTCCCAAGGGAACATTACTCAGTCATCGCAATTTGACCAGTAATAATCTCCAGTTTACGACGGCACTACGGACTAACATTACAGACGTAGCTTTGATCTTCCTACCGTTCTACCATATCTATGGTGTGATGCTAACGGGCAGTTTCCTGGCGTGTGGCGGCACACAGGTCATGATGGAACGCTTTGACTTACTCCAGTCACTGGAGTTGTGTGAGAAGCACAACGTGACCTACTATTTTGCTGTGCCGCCGATTGTGCTGGCCCTTGCCAACGCCCCCGTCGATCTGAGTAAGATGAAAAGCGTCAAGTATGTCTTTTCTGGAGCCGCTCCCTTGCCGCTTGATCCGGCACGCAAGTTACGAGACAAGTCGGGTATACAGGTTGTGCAAGGGTACGGTATGACTGAGGCATCACCGCTGACGCATGCACAGCCGGGTGATCCGTCGCTGGTGCGCCTGGATAGCGTTGGTATGCCGGTCCACAATACGGTGCAGAAAATTGTGGACATCGAGACCGGCGAGCGCGAATTACCTCCCGGAGAGGATGGTGAGATCATCATTCGTGGTCCACAGATTATGCAGGGGTATTGGAAGGCTCCTGAAGAGACTGCTCGGGCCCTGCGCGATGGCTGGCTGTACACGGGTGATATCGGCCATGTGGATGCCGACGGCTACACGTATATTGTGGATCGCAAGAAAGAGATGATTAAGTATAAGGGCTTTGGTATCGCTCCCGCGGAGTTGGAGTCGCTGCTGATGGAGCATCCTGCCGTGATGGACTCTGCGGTGATTGGCGTGCCTGATGACGAGGCGGGTGAACTGCCTAAAGGCTTTGTCGTTATTCGGCAAGGGTATAATGTTACACCTGATGAGATCCTCGATTTTGCCAATGGCAAGCTGGCGGGCTACAAAAAGATTCACCTGATCGAGTTCATTGATGTAATTCCGAAGGTGGCTTCGGGTAAAATCCTGCGCCGCGAGCTAAAGGACCGTGAGAAAGCGCGGCGTGGCGGGAACTTGTAGAGGTAATCTCACAGTCCCCGCAAAAACAGCCCGCGTGCGATGGCTTCGCCGGCGATGGCGCAGACGACGACCAGGTAGAGCATGCCGGTAGCGGATTGAAATGAGCGGTCACGGATCAACTTCCAGGCGAGGCCGCCGAGGACGAGTGGTAGCACGAAACTGATTAGGATGCGCAGCCAACCGATGGCGTCTGTGCTCAGTGGTGCGACAACGGGTACACCGGCTGGCCTGGTCTGTGAGTTTGTCGGTGGTGTAACTGCCGTGGTAGGAGTCGCTGTGATAGTGGGAGTGGAGGTGGGGGCGGTGTTGGTATAGGTTGTGCTGGGGCCTGCTGTGATGGCGAAGATGACCTGGGCCAGTACGCCGAGCAGTACGAGCGTAGTAGCGAATTGCAGTGGCTTTTCCGAGAGGGCTGGGGTGACAAGGTACCAGTGTCCAAGCCACATGGCTGTCATGACGCCACCGAGTGCAAGTGCGGCAGCGAAGAAACTGGCGATGGTGAATGCTCCCCCCAGGTTTGCGGCTGCGAGGGGCCGGTAGATCATTGCGATGACGAAGAGTGTGGTTAGACCTGCCAGGACCGTCAATGCTCCACTGATGAGGCGTAACAGGCGTAGCCGAGAAGGCTGGGCCTGTTCTTTTTGCTTGCCCTTACCGTCTACTCCTGCGTTGCGGTCAAGCCAGAGAAAGAGATTATAGGGGAGCATGAGCAGCAAGAAGAGGAGCAAGGGAAGGGATAGATAGCCTGTCCAGGCTTTGTCGAGTTGTGCGTAGGTGTTGAGCAGTTCAGGTGGCGAGAAGCTCTGCTGGAATAAGTAGGTGAGGCCGGTCAGGAACAAGTAGATGATTGCGTAGGTGATGAGGAAGCTGCGTTTGACTTCATTGCGCCAGTCAAGCACGAAGAGCACAGCGAATGCTCCTACAGAAAGCTCGGTCATTACGATGAATAGTGTAAGTGGAAGTGTCAGTAGCATAGTATGGTTATCCCTCTTGTTGTGTCAATCAAGCAAGGTTGCGGGGTGATGCCCGGTTCGTTACCGTTACAAAGCAGATTATACATCTGTTCTCCCGGCATGACAAACAGGATAACGGCACGCGGTGTTGTCACCACTTGACGAGGCCTTTGTTGCTGCCTGTCTGGTTGCTGCTTAGGTCGGCTTTTTCCCCCAGACCGTGAGAAAGAAACAGATGCCACAAAAGCGCTCATCGAGTATTTCTAGCAAGAATTGTTCATACAATTCATCGAACTCTTCTTGTGTCGTGACATCGTGTTTGAGCAGGAAGGGGAGCAGGAGCATGAACCCCACTTTGAGGTTTTGCGACCAGACGGCGTGGGCCGGTGTCCCTGCGGAAAAATCGATCAGGTACGCTATTGTGCCGCAAGCGGGTACTGGCATTGCTTTAAAAGCAGATGCTCCCACTCGTTTAACTTCCCACCAAAAAGTTTATTCCTATTGATGCTATCCTTGATTGATGTTATCATTATCAAACAACGGACAAAACAATAGTTGAGGCAGGAGAAGAAGTGAGTCGCAAGCTGGTACAAATGGTAAGTCGTCTACATCACGTTTCGTTCAAAGAAGGAGAGGAATATGGAGGCTATCATCGGGAGGTATAGGGCGCGCATGGAGGAGTCGGGACTCGTCCTCAAACATTCAGCGGGCATCAGTTTTGACCTGACGGTGGACGAGACGTTAGAACTTTGGGATTACATCAACGCTTACCGACAGACATTGGTAACTATCAGGCGCGACACAGATCCCCAAATGGAGTCGATTGTTCCGGATGAGCAAAGCAATTAGGGATACCGTTCCCTAATCCTGCTCTGGCCAAAAACGGCATGGGACACAGCGTCGCTACTCAGCTTGTCCTACCGCTCGTTTCAGTGGAGCAAGTTAACTAGAAATAACCTGTAACTCAGTTGTCACATCCCGGACGTCTAGCGTCTCGGCAGGACGATGTAGCAAGGTGTAACCCACTCCTGGTATGGTGCAAATGTAGCGCGGGTTGGCCGGATCCGGCTCGATCTTCTGGCGTAAGTGCCGGATATGGGCTTTAATCAAACGGGCTTCCCCATCTCCACTATAGCCCCAAAGGTGGGCTACGATCTGTTGCGCTGTGCACACCTCATCAGCATTAACTGCCAACAGATGCAGGAGCTTGCTCTCGGTAGGTGTTAAGTGAGCAGTTTTTCCCTGGACGATGACATCGTTATGGATTGCATCGACATGAATCGGTCCCACGGTGATAATCGCGGATGGGCGCTGCGCCAGCGTGGAACGGCATCTTCGACTGAGTGCATGGATCCGCGCTAAGAGTTGCTCAGGAAAGAAGGGCTTGCGGAGGTAGTCGTCGGCACCCGACTCTAGAGAGCGGACCTCATCCTGCACACCATTCTCCTCGGTCAGGACCAACACCAGCGCATCATGTATATTGCGCAGATCTCGGCACATCGCTAGGGCATCGACATTCTTCAATGTAGTATCCAGAAGGACCAAATCAGGTTGATGTTCCACCCAGGCGGCCCTGGCTCGTTCCCCCGTGTAAGCGAAGTGTACTTCGTGCCCCAGGGTTTTCAGCCACCAGGTTAGCATTTCGACTAGATGACGGTCGCTGTCGATGATCAGCAGTTTCATGGTTTTCTCCTTCTTCTCGCTGAAAAGAGGGACACGCCACTTTCATTTGTGGTGACATGATGAAAGATGCTTTGGCGATAGGCGAAGCGGTTTTGCCTGACCCCTCCTGTCCTCGAGAAGTTTTCCATCGGCGATCCAGGGATATATAGCCAAAAAAGTGTATTAACGATAGATACGTGATAAGGTTACACGAGGACAATTTTCCAGCGTGCTGGATGAATCAGAGTTTGTTAAACATAAGGCGAGCTCCTACCCGCAGAAATTTCTCCGCGTGATATTGCCAGACGAGAAGCCTCGTCCATTCCCCCAAGCGATAGTTTACATGAAAACTGAGCTAGACACAACAAGCAAGCATAGAAAGGCGCGTTTCATCATTATATCGATGGTAAGGGGGGATGATACTGAGGATTCTGTCTATTGACAGTAAGTGCCCATCCATCTACACTATGATGTGAAAAAGGCTCACCTTTGGTGTTCTACTTGTGTGGAGGAAACCGCATGCCGCGCTGCCCCAACCCTCGGTGTCAGGCTGACTATCCGCCTGGAACGCTCCAGTGTATTAATCCATTTTGTCGCTGCATATTGCCTGGAGCGGTTGTCGCGGGCCGCTATACCATCGAGACCCTGCTGGGTCTGGGTGGGATGGGGGCGGTGTATCGTGTCAATGACAGCTTCGAGGGGCAGCAAGTAGCCCTCAAGGTGATCTCGGCAGTTGGGAACAATATGGAGTTGACGACGGCGATAGAGCGGTTTCGCCGTGAGGCGCGTTATGCACACCAATTGCGTCATAAGAACATTGTGCCGGTGCTGAACTTTGGTCAAGATGGCACATTGCTCTACCTGGTAATGCCACTTATCACCGGTGGTACGCTCAAATCCTTGTTAAAAGCGGAGCAGCCGTTGCCTACAGCACTGGTGCAGCGCTATCTGAATGACCTGGCGGAGGCGATTGACGAGATACATGCACACCCAAAGCAGATCGTCCACCGCGATATTAAACCTTCCAACCTGCTCATTCACCAGGATGATGGACGGCTGGTTGTGGCCGATTTTGGTATTGCTCGCGCTATGCAGGAGCATGCGCTGACACAGCGTGGTTGGGCATTGGGCACTGAGCACTATGTTGCCCCGGAGCAGGAGAAAGGGAAGGCGGAGCCTGCCAGCGATATCTATTCGATGGGGGTGGTGGCCTATCAGATGTTCACCGGCCTGCTCCCTTTCCAGGCGGTTGTGCGCAGCCGCTCTGCAGATCTCCCCGCGCCAAGTATGTTGAATGCGTCGTTGCCGTCGTCGGTGGATGTGGTCATTCTACGTGCGATGGAGGTCGACCCTGCGAAACGCTTCAGTTCAGGGCGTGAGTTTGCCAATGCGCTCAATAATGCGCTGCGATCACTGCCGAAGATGGTAACGCCTACGCAACTTCCTCAACTGGGGAATGCTAATATGATTGTGCGTACCATCATTCCTGAGAATCCCTGCGGAGCCTGCGGACAAGAAAATCGTAGTAGTTCACGCTTTTGCCGTCGCTGTGGACACAGCCTGGATGATACCTCGCCGCTTGTAACCGATGTTTGCCGGGTTGGCTACTTCAGTGATACAGGCCGCCGCTATGTTGCACACGAGAATGAGGACATGCTGCTGGTTGTGCAGGGTTTGTGTGCCAACCTTGCGCCTCCGCCACGTCCATTTGGTTTGTTTGCCGTGGCCGATGGATTGCGTGGGGAGCATGGCAAGTCCACCGGCGGGCATGAGGCGAGTCGGCTGGCGATAGAGACGGTGGCTGATGTTCTGCTGCCGCTGTTGACAGCACCTGCGCATTCTACCTCGTACAAGGTGCCAGGGGGTGCTACGTTGCAAAGTGGGGGTAAGCAGCCCGGTGGCGCGTACAAAGCGCTGCCTCCGCCGGACGCTGTCGTCGAAGAATGGCTGATCGAGGCGGTGCAACAAGCAAACCTGGTCATTTACCACTGTAATGCCGACTATGAAACGAATATGGCAAGTACGTTGACGGTGGTGCTGATGTATAAACGCTATATCTATGTAGTAAACGTCGGCGATAGCCGGGCATACCACTACAGTGCACCCAAGGGCCTCCATCGCATTACGACGGACCATACATTGGCTGCCAACCTGGTTGATGCTCATCTCTTCATGCCCGAGGATGTATATAAGAGCGCAAAACGCAAGCAGTTCTACCGGATTCTGGGAGAGGTTAACCAGGTGCGAGTGGACCTGTTCCAGCACGCTGTGGAGGTGAACGACCTGATCTTGCTCTGCACGAATGGCTTATGGCAGATGGTGCACGATGACCGCCTGGCGGAAATTCTGGCGCAGGGTCAAGGTGGCGATCCGCAGAAGCTGGCTCGCACGCTGGTTGATGCAGCGAACCTGGCGGGCGGCGAAGGGAATGTGAGTGCAATCGTGGTGAAGGTGCAGTGAGCCTGTCAGCCTACCGCCAGCAGCGCAAGAGTTCGGCAACGCTCCAAGCCTGGGCGAAACAGCCTGCGGGTGTAAAGGGAGGCTCTGGCTCGGCAACTTCGCTGATCGTTCCTAAGCAGGTGTCCCATAGATGGTGTATGAGCGGTTGTAGTAGGGGTCGCAAGGCATTGCGGTCGTTGTAGACGCGCAAGTGGACATCGATATAGGGGCCGATCAGCCATGGCCAAACGGTGCCTTGATGATAGGCGCTATCGCGCTGCACGCGATCACCTTTGAAAAGGTTGCGATAGGCGGGGTCTGTGGGACTCAGCGAGCGCAAGCCCATTGGTGTGAGTAAGTGATCGGTCACTTGTTGCAACATGCTGCGGATTTGTGCGTCTGAGAGCAGATTTCTTGTCAACGAAGCCGCAAACAACTGGTTGGGTCGTAGCGAGGCATCATTCTGGCCTGCTACTCCCTCTACATCGACCACATCGTACAGATAGCCGCCGGCCTCGTACCAGAAGCGCGCAGCGAAGTTCTGGCTGACCTGGGTGCGGAGTTGACCATATTGGGTTGCATCGGTTGAGAGACGCACCGCCCAGGTTTCCATATAGGTGAGCGCACAGTACCAGAGAGCGTTCACCTCGACTGGTTTGCCGTGGCGGGGTGTGATCACGCGATCATCGACCCTGGCGTCCATCCAGGTGAGCTGAATACCAGGGACTCCTGCACGAAGTAATCCATCTCCCGGGTCGATGCCTATACCATAGTCTGTCCCGCGAATATGCCACTGAATGATGTCCTTGAGCGTTGGAAACAGGTCTTTGAGGAGTGTCTGATCGCCTGTTGCTGCCAGGTAGCAAGCAATGGCGTGGAACATCCAGAGTGTGGCATCGGCTGTGTTGTACTCAGGGGCTGCGCCGCTGTCAGGGAAACGATTTGGGATAAGCCCCTTGTGGGAAAAGGAGGCGAAGGCTTTGAGTAAACCGCGTGCCTCGCTGTACCTGCCTGTAGCAAGGAGCAAGCCGGGTAGGGATATCATACTGTCACGTCCCCAGTCGGTAAACCAGGGATAGCCGGCGATAATCGTTTTGCGGTCGGGTGAGAGGTGCAGTTGCCTATTTCCGGCCGTATCCTCGGGGTACTCTGGACGGGCAACAATGAATTGATCGGCGGCGATGACCAGGCGTGCTCTTACAGGGTCGTTGCCTGGCAAGTCGTTTGTTGAGCGGTCTGCCACGGCTAATAGTTGTTTGATACGGCGCTGGTGGCGGGTCATGGCCTGGGCCACAACTCCTTCATGTTGCGGTCCACCCAACTCAGTTTGTGGCTCGGCTTCGGCACTAAGCACAAACGTTACACGCTGGCCGGGGGTGATTTGCAGACGAAAGTTCCCCGGCTGATAGACGTCTTCCAGGTCTGGTAGACCACGTTCGGTATCACGGCGATGACGCACATGCCAATACCAGTACCCGGTGGGCGTGAAATTTGCAGATGGTCCTGCAATAAGATAGTAGATAGGCGCACCCTCAAAAGCGCGCACGCGACAACGGTTGCCCAGGTTCTCTACAAGGAAATGCCAATCGAGCGCGCCCTGCGTTGTGCTGTGGTGATCACGCGAGAGACAGAAGGGGAACAACGTGAGCCAGATCGGCGCGTCGCTCGCCTCATCACCGGCTGTGCCATGGGCCATGTACTGCACATAGGTTGTGTTCTGCCCATATTCCATCCAGATGCGTTTATCCAGCGTGAGATGGTCGCCTAAGCGATAGGTAAAGCATGGTATATCGCCTTCCAGCGAGACTGTGTCAAGATACAAGAATCCCTGTGGGTCGATGGTGCCGTCCTGGTATTCGTTGACACCGAGTTTGCAGAGTTGCCCACCGGGAAGCTCAACCTCTTCGTCTATCTTTGTGACCAGCACGGTGCGTTCGACAGGGGGACGTAGCGCAGCTACCAACAAGCCGTGATAGCTGCGGGTCGTGGCCCCGAGGATAGAGCCGGCAGCATAGCCTCCCAGGCCGTTGATCACCAACCACTCGTGGTTGAGCCCGGCTTGTACATCGCTACAGATATCGCGGCCTACGTAGAGATTCCATGCATTCGTGGGGGTGCGATGCGATGCATCAGTATCGACTTCAACAATCATAGCCTAAGCCTCCATTGCTGATTTCATCCGTTCTAGCGCCGTTTCGATGCGCTCATCGGGGGCTGTGATTGAGATACGCACATAGCCTTCACCAAGATCACCAAAGTTTGTGCCAGGAGTGATGAAGACTCCTGTCTTGTCAAATAACCAGGTACAGAAGTCGCGGGATGTGGTGTATAAGAAGCTTTTAGGAATGGATGCCCAGATGTAGAGTCCTGCTTTGGATGTGCGGGTGTGCATGCCGATGGTGTTGCAGCCATCCACGAGCAGGTCGCGACGGCGGCGGTAAAGGGCGTTGCGTTGCTGTAACCAGGAGACGGGCAAGTGGAGTGCTTCGATGGCGGCGTACTGGATGGGGCGGAAGATGCCACTATCGATGTTGCTCTTCAAGCGTCCTACAGCATTGACAAGTTCGGGATTGCCTACCAGCATGCCAATGCGGAATCCGGCCATGTTATAGGTTTTGCTAAGCGAGTGGAGCTCAACCGCGACCTCGCTGGCTCCTGGAATCTGGAGGATGCTCATGGGACGGAAGTCGTCGAAATAGACCTCGGCGTAGGCCATATCGTGGGCGATAACGAGGTTATAGCGGTGGGCAAACTCTACGGCATGCTCGAAAAAGCTGCGGTCGGCACATACTGCGGTCGGATTATTCGGGTAGTTGAGCCAGAGCAGACGAGACTTCGCCAGGACATCCTGCGGGGTGCTGTCCAGGTCGGGCAGGTAGTTGTTCTGTTCCAGTAGTGGCAGCATATATGGGTGTGCGCCAACCGAGGTGCTCGCGGTGATGTAGACGGGGTAATATGGGTCAGGGATGAGGGAGACATCGCCGACATTGAGCACGGCCGTGCCGACGTAGGCCAGGCCTTCTTTTGAGCCGAGTAGTGGCAGGATATCGCGCTCGGGTGTGAGGCGAACGTCAAAACGCTGCTCAAACCAGGCAGCGATGGCTTCGTGGAGTGCAAGCATGCCGCCGTACTCTGGATAGCGGTGGTTTTCGGTGTCTTGCATGGCTGCACACAGGCGGTCGATCACTGCTTGTGGCGCGGGCAGGTCGGGGTCGCCCATTGAGAGGCTGATGACGTCTACCCCGGCGGCTTTGCGCTCGGCAATCTTTTTCTTTGCGTCGGCAAAGTGGTATGGTGGCAGGTTGTTAATCAGGTTGGATAGTTGCACGAGGTTGCTCCTTTTTACAGGGAACGGGCTTGAAAGCCCCCGTCTTTCCAAGCGGGGGATGAAAAGCCTGCCGCACGGCCTCGCGGAGAAGCCGCTCCCCAAGCCAAAACACTTGACATTCCATACTCCTTATAGTAGACTTGTTCTAGTACCTTGACAACTCAATCGCGTTTCAGAGGTTCTGTAGCACAGGGCTACAGGTAAAAACACGACCGTGTTGACCAAAGACGAGCGAGATGTACCACTCGCTGAGTCGGTTCACGACTCGCACAAACACCAGGAAATGGACGCGGGGCGTGCACTTCCTCAGCCGTAGGGCTGGCCTGTATGGTCACAGTACAGGTGCCGTTGGAGCGTCCGCGCTCGGCCAACGGACGGGCCACCTGAGATGGCCCCCAACTGTGAAGCGTTTGCACCCCGAAGGTGAAAGCAATTGAGGGGGAGCCGATCAGAACCCCCCGGCATTCATGCGGGGGAGTCTCAGATTCTACTCCATCGGCTCCGCCTCATACCAATTCTTCCCAACTTTCAGCTCAACCCGGATCGGCACGTCCAGGTTTGCTACACCTTCCATGATGCGCTTGACCAGGCGTTTGGCTCGTTCAAGCTCTTCAACTGGCACCTCGAAGACGAGTTCGTCATGCACCTGTAGGATCATGCGCGTCTTTAGGTGCTGCTCCTCGATGGCATGCTGCAGGCGAATCATGGCTATTTTTATTAGATCAGCGTTTGCCCCTTGAATGGGCATATTGATGGCTTCACGCTCCATGGCCTGGCGTTCATTGGTGGGTAGCGAAAGGAGGTCCGGCAGGAAGCGTTTCCGCCCGTAGAGTGTGTTGACATAGCCCTGTGTACGTGCTTGGTGAAGCGTTCGATCGACGTAGCCTTTAATACTGGGAAACGTCTCGTGGTAACGCTTGATGAAAGCTGTGGCTTCGGCATTGCTCATGCCTGTAATGTTTGCCAGGCCAAAGGCCGATTGTCCGTAGAGTGTAGCGTATACGACGGTCTTTGCCAGCCTGCGCTGGTCCTTTGTCACATCGGAAATGGGTACGTTGAAGAGAGTAGCGGCGATGATGGTATGAATGTCTTCATCTTTGCTGAAGGCATCGACCAGGCGTGGATCATGGGTGATATGGGCCAGAATGCGCAGTTCGATCTGCGAGTAATCGGCGGTGAGCAGGACATAGCTGGGATCGGCGATGAAGGCACGGCGTATTTGTCGTCCGACCTCTGTACGTATGGGAATATTCTGCAGGTTCGGGTTGCTTGATGACAGGCGTCCACTGGAGGCAACGGCCTGGTTGAAGGAAGTATGCACTCGTCCTGTTACCGGGTCCACCAATGCCAGCAAGCCATCCACGTAGGTTGATTTGAGCTTGGTGAGCTGGCGGTATTCTAATAAATGATCGACCATTGAGTGTTTGCCGCGCAGGCTCTCGATCACATCGGCACCAACAGAATAGCCTGTTTTTGTCTTCTTGCCCTTTGGCAGTTTCAGTTCCTCGAAGAGGATATCGCCAAGCTGCCTTGTGGAGTTGATGTTAAAGCGATGACCGACGGAATCGTAAATGGCTTTTTCCAGGGTACTAATCTGTTCGCTCAGTTTCTCGTCGAGGCTGCGTAGGAAATCGGTGTCAAGCGCCACACCATATTGTTCCATCTGCATCAGCACAGGCAAGAGTGGTAGCTCGATGTTGTTGTAGAGTTCGAGCAGGTTGTGACGACGGAGTTCAGACAGGATTGGTTCGACCAGGCGCAGGGTCATGTCGGCATCGGCTCCGGCATAGTCGGCGGCAAGGCGTATGGGCACCTGTGCCATGCTGATCATCTTACTACCGCTGCCGATGAGTTGCGTGATAGGTGTCATGATATGGCCCAGGCGCTGGAAGACCTGGTCTTTGAGCCCTAAACCACGTCTACCAGGGTCCACCAGGTAGGCACCCACCATAGTGTCGAAGGCCAGGCCCCGCATCTTGACGCCATAGTGTGCCAAGATCTCCATATCATACTTGGCATTGTGCAGGTACTTTCTTATAGCCAAATCTTCGAGGACGGGACGCAACTGCTCTATCACAAAGGGGAGTGGCAATTGTGTCCCAGGGTCCTGGCCGTCGGACGTACGGATATGGCCGACGGGGATGTAGTATGCTTCGCCTGCAGCCATAGAGCAGGAAATGCCGACCAGTTCTGCATGCCACACATCGTCAGAGGTCGTCTCCGTGTCAAATGCAAAAGTTCCGGCGTCGCGCAGGCTCTTGACCAGGACACGCAGTGCTTGTTCGGTGTCGACGATCATGGTATTGGTCGTCCTGGCGGATTCATCCGGCAAGAAGAGAGGTTCGGCAGAGGTACTGGGCAAGTGGAGTTTGCGCACGACTTCTGTCGCTGGCTCCGGCAGATTAAAGAGATTGAGTTGCAATAGCTCTGTGGTTGGACTTTCCGACGGGGTACCTGGCGTTCTGTACTGTGTGTCCGGAATAGTGGATGCTTCCAGGGCAGCAGCAGGAGGAGGTGGGGGTGACATGATTGGCACAACGCCGAGGGGCGGGGCGAAGAGTAAGTTCTCTTGCTGCATGTCGGCTTGTGCAGAAACCAGGTCGGGTTGTGGAGTTGTCGCCTCCCCCCTATCTTCCGTAAAGGCGAGTGGTGTTGCTCCATCGTCGTTGTCTCGGCCACCAGGGATCTCTGCAACGGATGGTGCGGGAGCCGAAGCCGATGCTGGCGATTGCCCGGACTCCTGTTCGCGCACGAGAGCCAGGACTCTTTCGATGAGCGAGCGAAATTCCAGTTCGCGGAAAAGAGCCAGCACCCTGTCGCGATGTATGTTGCCAGCGCGACAGGCTTGCAGGTCTAGTTGTACGGGCACGTTCAGGACGATGGTGGCCAGGTACTTGCTCTGGCGGGCTTGATCGTCTGCATCACGCAGTAACTTCTGCTCTTTTGGTGTCAGTTCGTTGATGTGGGCGAGTACACCTTCCAGGTCACCGTAGTCGATGAGCAGTTTGCTGGCGGTCTTCTCCCCGATGCCGGGAACGCCAGGAATGTTATCAGATTTGTCGCCCACCAGTCCTTTGAAGTCGGGTATTTGTTGCGGGGTGATGCCATAACGTGCCTTTACTGCCTCTTCATCATATTCTGCTACCTCGGTAATGCCTCGTTTCGCAGTCATGACTTTCACATGCTTGTTGACAAGTTGCAGAGTGTCCATGTCGCCTGTGAAGATGATCGTGTCGACTCCCTGTTGGGTTGCCTGTACCGAGAGCGTGCCCAGTACATCATCGGCTTCAAAGCCATCTTTTTCGTAGATGGGGATGCCAAAGGCTTCGACTATCTCACGAATACGGCCAAACTGTGGCCGCATGTTATCTGGTAATGCCGGTCGGTGTGCTTTATATGTGACAAATTGCTCATGGCGGAAGGTCGGTGTGGGCCGGTCGAAGGTGACGGCGATGTAATCGGGTTTGATATCACCCAGTGCCTTGAGCAAAATGTTGGTGAAGCCAAAGGTTGCGTTGACTACCTCACCGCTCTTGGTTGTAAGGGTTTCTGGCAGGGCATGGAAGGCGCGGTGGATCATAGCATGCCCGTCGATTAAGACAAGCGTTTTGCGCGTAGGGGTTTTGTCGGGTGTATTTTGTGCCTGCTCGGCATGTTGTGTTGTCATAGTTTGTTCCTTGAAGTAAAGGATTACTGAGCACGTCTCGTCAGTTCAAAGCTGAAACCTACGACTTCATTTTAACCGCTTTTTGACGAGATGTATAGTAACATCTTTCGTTGAAACGTGAGATGCACGAATTGGGCGTTAGTTTGAGACGTTAAGGGGAAAACATGTCTAATCGTAACGTAACTACCATGGCGCGTTCTTACAACGTGATAGGAGATACTGCGATGGCGGAAGAAAGTGAAAAGTTATTAACTGTGCGTGAAGTTGCACGACGCTTGCGTGTAGACGATACGACGGTGAGAAGGTGGATCAAGAGCGGGGCGCTAGAAGCAATTACTCTGCCGCACAGAGGCCGAAGGCAAGCCTACCGTATCAAGCAATCGACGTTGGATAAGCTCATGCAAAATCCCATCTCAATGATGTGATGGTTGCTGCTGCTATTTTAGGAAGGATGGAGAACCCTGAAGCCTTTAGCTCTTGATAGCGCACATGGCTGAGGTTCATTATCTCTTCTGTTCCTTAGAAATTGCTGAGCCAACCTTAGAAATTGCTGAGTCTTTTTAATATTCACTTGTATTCAGCTTCACCCACCTGTTATGCTTATAAGTAGTGGGAGATCCATTGCGTTCGGAAACAGAGGAAGCAATGGTTCTAAGTTTTTCAGGAAACGAAAGGATACGAAAAGAAAATGGCAATGCACGTACAAAAAGGTCATGGCCGAGGCTTTGCATCGATGAGTCCAGAGAAAAAGCGTGAGATCGCCAGTAAGGGTGGAAAGGCCGCCCATGCACTGGGGACAGCACACAAGTGGACAAGTGAAGAGGCACAAGTCGCAGGACGCAAAGGAGGTTCGATTAGCCGCCGACGTCCAAAGGCTACTGCCCGAGCTTAGGACCGTGAGTAGTCTTTACTGCTGGCTGGCATTAGATTGCCAGCCTTTTTTTGTTGCAAGGTTTCAGGTAGTCCAGGGAATAGACCCAAACATTTTTGTAAAGCACTTTAAAACGCTCCAGGCTTATTGCTTGTGCTTGTGTGATGAAGCATTTTCCTTGTATACTTTTCATAGGCTAGATATCCTATGCTGAGCTAATTGTCCACCTACTGACCTTCATCGTTTTGAGCGTTCTTTGTGTTGGTATTGTTCATTTTATTGGATCATTCTACAGAAGAGAGGAGTCATCAGAGAGGAGTCATCCATGAGCAGTTCTTCCGTGAGTAGCTCGTCCCTCCCCAACCGTTGGGTACTCGCCATCGCTGCCTTCTTAATGCAGCTTGCTCTAGGTTCTGTCTATGCCTGGAGTGTTTTTCTCAAACCGGTGGCATCGTTGTATTATCATGTACCAGTGGACCAACTGGGATCAGCACAGCTGAAGCCGACCAACTTCACTTTTAGCGTTGTACTGCTTGCGCTTGGCATCACTGCTGGCTTTGGTGGTTATCTCAATAACCGCTTTGGACCGCGAGTTGTTGCTACTGCTGGCGGCATCCTCTACGGACTGGGCGTCCTGCTGGCGGCATTTGCTGCACCTAACATATTGGTCTTGTATCTCACCTTCGGAGTTATTGGTGGTATCGGTATCGGCCTCGGCTATATTGTTGCGCTCGCGATGCTCATCAAATGGTTCCCAGACCGGCGCGGGTTCATTACTGGCTTAGCCGTTGCAGGCTTTGGGGGGGGCGCTCTGATCACGGGACCAGTCGCTGCGGCATTGCTTAAGTCTGTTGGAGTGGGAAGCACCTTCCTCTACCTGGGTATAGCCTATCTTGTGGTGATCGTTGTTGTGGCACAATTTTTCCGCACAGCACCAGATGGCTATGCACCTGCAGGTTGGACGCCTTCAGTCCGGCAGCAAACAGACCGTGTTGTGCGTGATTTCACGCTCGCAGAGGCGCTACGTCTGCCGCGATGGTATATTCTATGGCTCATCCTCGCATTGAACGTGACTGCTGGTGCTGCACTGATCTCCGTAGCCTCGCCATTGGCACAGGCGTTCACCAGGGTTGATGCATTGACGGCTGCGATCCTTGTCAGCACCATTTCCATCTTCAATGGCGTGGGACGCTTGTTCTGGGGCTGGCTATCTGATGGCATTGGTCGTCCTTTCACCTTTTTGAGCCTGTTCGTCATTCAGGCTATCGTCTTTGCCATCCTGCCATCGATTAGCAACTTTACTTTGCTGCTGATTCCGGCTGCCATCATCGCACTCTGTTACGGCGGTGGTTTTGGCACCATGCCAGCCTTCGCTGCCGACTTCTTCGGGCCAAAGAATGCCGGAACGATTTACGGTGCGATGCTTACCGCGTGGAGTGCAGGTGGTATCGTTGGCCCGATACTGATTACAAGCTTTAGCGCAGGCAAAGGCATCGATTATAAGACGCCGCTCTACATTATCGCTGTGGTCATGCTCGTGAGCGTGGCCTTGCCATTGGTTGCTCGGGTACTCGCACGTCGTCGAGGCGACGTTGTTGAGGTCACTGCTAGCTCCGGGAAATGAGACTTCCAGGGCGGAAGCTCACTGTGAGCTTTCGCCCTGGAGGCACTTGCAGGGGCTGCCTTCACAAGCGACCTATGATACAATAGTATTGTAGGATACATAACAAGCAAGATCGGTCATCGTATTTTTTGCCGAATCGAGGTACACATCCTATGGAAGAACGCATATTACTGCCTGTGGTGGTACAATCTGCCGTGTCACAGGTCATGGAGATAGGCTCCAGGGTGCAGCCGTTCAGCGTCGAGAGCCGCGACAAAGCTCCACGCATTCGCGATGCGCAGCTTTTTCACAGCGTCTGCCCATACTGCGCAGTGGGTTGCAGCCTCAACGTCTACGTCAAAGACGGCAAAGTGATTGATATTGAGGGCAATCCCGATAGTCCCATCAACCATGGCAAGCTCTGCCCCAAGGGGTCGGCCACCTTCCAGTATACGGTGAACCCCAGTCGCATGAGGCAAGTGCTCTACCGCGCGCCCTACAGCGACCATTGGGAGCTCAAATCACTCGACTGGGCCATGGAGCAGATTGTTCAGCGTGTCAAGAAGACCCGTGATGAGACGTTCGTAGAACGCTTGCCTGATGGACGCGAGGTCAACCATACGCTAGGTATCGCCTGCCTTGGTGGGGCAACGCTGGATATTGAAGAGAATTATTTAATGAAGAAGCTCTTCGGCGGCGGCTTAGGCATGCTCTCGATTGAGAACCAGGCCCGCGTTTGACACAGCTCCACCGTACCCGGTCTGGGTACAACGCTGGGGCGTGGCGGTGCCACAACCTTTCCACAAGACCTCGTCAATAGCGATGCAATTTTGATCATGGGCAGTAACATGGCCGAGGCCCATCCCGTCGCCTTTCCCAACGTGGTAGAAGCCAAGGAACGCGGGGCCAAGGTTATCCATATAGACCCACATTTTTCGCGCACTTCGGCCCTGGCGAATTTATACGTTCCCATACGGGCAGGAAGTGATATCGTATTCCTGGGCGCGATTATTCGCCATTTGCTGGAGAACAATGGATACTTCCATGACTACGTGGTGCATTATACCAATGCTGCCACGCTGGTTCGCGAGGACTATCGCGACACCGAGGACCTGGACGGCCTCTTCTCTGGCTATGATCCCGCCACAGAAAGTTATGCCGATCAAAGCAGTTGGGACTACCAGCGGGATGCTGATGGGCGGCCAGTGACCGATCCCACGCTGCAGCATCCACAATGTGTCTTCCAGATCATGCGGCGTCACTACGCACGCTACACACCTGAGATGGTGGAGCAAGTGTGTGGAGTGCCTCGTGAACAATGGATGCAGGTTGCCCAAACGCTCATCGAGAACTCTGGGCGTGAACGCACATCCGCCCTGTGTTATGCCGTTGGCTGGACGCAGCAATCCAAGGGCGTGCAGATTATCCGCGCCGGAGCCATTATGCAACTCTTGCTCGGCAACATCGGCCGTCCTGGCGGAGGCGTTATGGCATTGCGCGGCCATGCTTCGATCCAGGGATCAACGGATGTGCCAACACTGTACGAGCTGCTGTCCGGCTACATGCCACAACCAAGTGCTCTGCTCCCCCAGCAGACGCTCGCCGACTACATCGCCACATCAGGACAGAAAACGGGCTGGTGGTCAAACTTCCCTGCTTATATTCGCAGCCTGCTCAAGGCCTGGTATGGTGAAGCTGCTGACGAGGAAGAAGGGAATACTAGTTATCGCTGGCTGCCCAAGAACATCGGTGACCATTCGCACCTGGCGACCAGCTACGAAATGTTGGACGGCAAGGTACGTGGCTACTTCCTCTTCGGTCAAAACCCCGCAGCGGGCAGCACCCATTCAACGATGCAGCGAGAAGCCCTCAAGCAGTTAGACTGGATGGTGGTCCTCGATCTCTACGAGACTGAATCGGCAGCGTTCTGGCATAGAGGGCCAGTGCCACATACAGATGCAGTTGATCCGAGCAAGATCAAGACGGAGGTCTTCCTCCTCCCTGCCGCAGCCTCCACAGAAAAAGAGGGTAGCTTCACAAATACCCAACGCTTGATCCAGTGGCGTGATAAGGCCGTCGATCCACCCGGCGATGCTCGCTCAGACCTGTGGTTCGTCTACCATCTCGGCAAACGCTTGAAGGAACTCTACGCCGACAGCAAAGAGCCACGAGATCGTGGGTTGCAGGCGTTGACATGGGAATACGAGCTAGAAGAGCCGGAACCGGGCTCGCGCATTCTTGACGAGCCAGATGCCCAGCTTGTGTTGAAAGAGATCAACGGCTACTACGTGTACCCACAGGACCAAACAGAGATGGGCACGGGGAAGGCACATGCCTATACATTGCGTGAAGCTCCCCACGTGCCAGGTTTTGCAGTGCTTAAAGCTGACGGAAGCACGGCCTGTGGCTCGTGGATTTACAGCGGTGTCTATCCAGAGCCGGGCAATAATCGTGCGGCATCACGTAATGGCGAGGGATATACATTTCTGCAATGGGGCTATGCCTGGCCCGCTAACCGGCGCATCCTGTATAATCGGGCCTCGGCTGACCCACAAGGTCGCCCGTGGTCAGAGCGCAAGAAGTACATCTGGTGGGATGAGGAGCAGAAGAAATGGACGGGCTTCGACATACCGGATTTCCCGCTGAACAAGCCACCTGACTACATGCCACCACCCGGCGCGACGGGTATGGATGCTATTTCTGGCAGCGATCCGTTTATCATGAAGCCGGATGGCAAGGGTTGGCTCTTTGTGCCCACGGGGCTGAAAGATGGGCCGCTGCCCACCCATTATGAAGCGGCAGAGTCGCCAGTTCACAATGCCCTGTACCACCAGCAGAGCAACCCGGCTGCAAAGTACTACCGCGATCGGCCAGATAATCGTCTTGCCGCGGTAGGCGACGAACACTACCCCATCGTGGTCACGACCTATCGTTTGACCGAGCACCATGTCAGTGGACAGATGACTCGCTGGATGCCCTGGCTTAATGCGCTGCAGCCTGCCCTTTTCGCCGAACTCAGCCCCGAATTGGCGGCAGAGCGAGGGATCAAGCATGGCGGGTGGATGGTTATTAGCTCACCACGTGGGGAGATCGAGGCCCGAGCGATGGTGACACGGCGCATGCGTCCCTTGCGTATAGATGGGCACGTGGTACATCAGATCGGCCTGCCATTCCATTGGGGCTACCAGGGGAAGATTAAGGGCAGCATCACTAACGACCTGACGCATATGGTGCTAGAACCGAACGTGAGTATTGAAGAAGCCAAGGCGTTTACGTGTAACGTGCGCCCTGGACGCCTTCCATGAGACGAAGGAGTAAACCTATGGCGGTGGAACCTCAACGCGCTGCGAGACAACCAGGGTCTCACAATGGGGTGAACCCTTTACAGGCGGCGGTATCCTCCCTGGTGGGTAGCAAAGTACCACCGCCGCCATCACAACCTGCAATGGGCTTTTTTACAGATACCAGCCTGTGCATTGGTTGCAAAGCCTGTGAGGTGGCCTGTAAGCAATGGAACCAGCTTCCGGCCAAGGATCCTGTGTGGACAGGGTCGAGCTATGATAATACGGGGGCATTGGGTGCCATTACCTGGCGGCATGTGCAGTTCATCGAACAGATAGGGGACGGTTACCAGGGCGACCGCAAGGGATCGTCCCTACCAGACACGAAATTCGAGGATCGCGTAGCAGAGGCTAAGAGCAGTGGTACGATTCCGCAGGTACCTCCGGGTACAGCTTTGCCCTTCTTCAATACCGATCGCTGGCTGATGCGCAGTGATGTATGCAAGCATTGTGCCAATGCGCCCTGCCAGGAAGCCTGCCCGACAGGGGCGATTATTCGCACAGAGTTTGACACGGTCTATGTGCAGCAAGATATTTGCAATGGCTGTAGCTATTGCGTCGTCGCCTGTCCCTTTGGCGTGATTGCCCGCGATGAGGCTGGCACTCATACGGCACGCAAATGCACGCTCTGCTATGACCGGATGAAAGATGGCATGGTGCCTGCCTGCGCAAAGGCATGTCCCACCGACTCGATTCAATATGGCGAGGTGGACAAACTCAAAGCGCATGCACGCGAGCGCCTTGGCATCTTGCATGAGCGCGGGGTGGGCGAGGCGCGTCTCTATGGGGTGGATGACGATATCCTTGAGGGCGGGCTTAACTCGTTCTTTCTCCTATTGGAAGAACCTGAGGTGTATAATCTGCCGGAGAATCCACCGCGCCCTTCGAACAATGTTGTCCCGGCGTCGTTCTGGTCGATTGTCGCGGCGTTGGTGCTGGGGATGTTGGGTATTGTTTTCTTTAGAGAGTAGCATTGGTTTGTCACCTGCATAGGTTTATAGGAGAATCCGATGCAAGAAACTCGTCTTCCACAAACGATTATGGAGCGCCTTGCACCGCAAGATTTCGTCGAACGGTTAGCAGCGCTCACCACGGGCTATACGCCAGACCTTCAGCAGGAACTACAAGAGCCAGCGTACTATGACCGCCCTGTGCTGGCAGAGCCTGTCTGGCACTGGGAGATCATCTGGTATTTCTTTTTTGGTGGGTTGGCAGCGGGCTGCTATATCATTGCAACTATCGCTGCGCTTTTTGGCTCGCGTGAGGACCGTGCCGTAGTTCGCACCGGTTACTATCTCTCGTTGCTGGCCTTGTTGCCTTGCCCGGTCCTGCTCATCAAGGATTTAGGGCGACCTGAGCGCTTCTTGCACATGTTGCGCATGTTCAAGGTGAAATCGCCCATGTCAATGGGTACATGGTCGGTGGTCACCTTCTCGTTCTTCAGCGGGACTACTGCGATCATTCAAGCGGCCAGAGACGGTCTCCTGGGACGCTGGTGGGGCGCGAGATTGCTTGCCGCGCTTCCACAAAAATTGATCGCGCTTCCAGGAGTCGCAGTGGGTTTTTTCCTGGGCAGCTACACCGGTGTTCTCTTAACGGCAACAAGTGTCCCTCTCTGGTCACGCAGCAAACTACTGGGCGGGATATTTATCACTTCCGCTATGTCTACCAGCTCCGCGCTGATCTCTTTTGTGTTGCGTCTCACCAATGCGGTAGTCCCCCGATTTATCGTGGGGAATTCCTTACACAAGTTGGAACGTCTGGAATGGGCAGCAATGCTGATCGAGATGACGGGCATTCTTGCATTCTTGCATGAAAGTGGTCGCGCGGCTCGTCCACTGGTAGGCACTGCACCCACTGAACACGGTATGACATTCTGGCGCTTCTGCTTCGGCACGGGCCTGGTATTGCCATGGCTGTTGCAAACGCTGTCGCTATTAGGAGGCCGAGGTAGCAGACGCATAGGCAGGGGGCTGCTCATCTCGGTGCTGGTGCTGGTGGGAGGCTATTTCTTGCGCCGCACCATGATAGAGGCAGGACACATATCAAGTAAGGATGCACGCACAACACTTTGGAATGCGAAACGGTAGTAGCTTGTGAATAGGAAACTATGGCAGTACATCAAACACGCACGGAATTCTCTGGCACTTACAATCCTTTGCGGCGTTCTAGGGTGCGTGGCGACGATTGCACAGATGGTCTTTCTGAGTAAGACTGTTAGTTCTGTCTTTTTATTTCACGAGAATCTTGCCCAGGTCAGACTTTTCCTCTTGCTCCTCCTGGGAACCATCGCTGTGCGTGGTGCTCTCATATGGGGGCGTGAAGTTACAGCTCAGCAGGGAGCTATGCGTGTCAAGTCTGAACTACGCGAACGCCTGTTTACTTACCTGCTCCAATTGGGACCGACATTTTGCAAAGGGGAAAGGACTGGCGAACTAGTCGCAACCACCTACGAGGGTATTGAGCGACTTGACGCCTATGTCGGCCGGTATTTCCCACAAATGATCCTAAGCATCTTGATCCCACTCTTGATCGCCTCGACTATTCTCCCGCTCGACTGGGTCAGCGCATTCCTGTTGCTTATCACCGGACCCATCATCCCGCTTTTAATGGTCCTGATCGGGAGCTATACCGAGAAACATATTCAACGCCAGTGGGTTGCCCTTTCACGTATGAGCGCCCACTTCCTGGACGCTGTACAGGGTCTGACAACGCTCAAGCTCTTTGGGCGTAGCGCAGCGGAACAAGCACATATTGCCCAGGTCAGCGAGAGCTTCAGAGAGAAGACCTTGAAGGTGTTGCGAATGGCGTTCCTGTCAGGCGCGGTGCTCGAATTTATGACAGCGATGGCGATTGGCCTTGTCGCCGTGACACTGGGTGTGCGCCTGCTGAACAACGGCATATCCTTTGAGAGCGCTTTTCTCATTCTGCTGCTGACGCCTGAGTTCTATCGTCCACTCCAAGAGCTTGGCGTGCACCACCATGCAGGGATGGAAGGCAAGGCAGCGGCCAAACGCATCATCGAAATTTTGGAAACGCCGACAGCGATACTTACAAACACTACATCATCCAAGTTGCCGGTTGGGGCGCTCACCATTGCATTGAGAGGCGTTACCTATACCTACCCAGGCAACGACCGTCCATCACTGCGGGATATTACCCTAACATTGCCTGCCCACACTTCTACTGCCCTGGTGGGACGCAGTGGTGCGGGCAAGAGTACGCTGGTGAATGCGCTGCTGCGCTTTGTAGAGATCGAAAGCGGCGAGATTTCGGTGAATGGTATTCTACTCACAGAGCTGCCGGTTGAGACATGGCGGGAGTATATCGCCCTGGTTCCACAACGGCCCTACATCTTCTACGGCAGTGTGCGCGAAAACATCCGCCTCGCCCGTCCGACCGCCAGTGACCGAGAAGTGGAAGAGGCCACCGAACTGGCCGGAGCCGCAACCTTTATCGACCAGCTTCCCCAGAAATATGAGACCCAGATCGGCGAACAGGGCACGCGCCTGAGTGCCGGTCAGATACAGCGCCTTGCCATCGCACGTGCCTTTCTCAAGAACGCACCCCTCCTGATTCTTGATGAGCCGACTTCAAGTCTCGATCCAGAGAGTGAAGCAGTGATCAGACATGCACTGGAGCGCTTGATGCAAGACCGAACGGTGCTCGTCATTGCTCACAGGTACAATACGATCGCCAATGCAGGGCAGGTCCTGGTCCTGCAAGATGGACAGATTGTCGAAGTTGGGCACCCGGCTGAACTACGCTCTCACAACGGTGCGTATGCTCAACTTATGGGGAAGATCATAGGAGGGGACGCATGAAGATTTTCCTCCGCCTACTCAGCTTTCTGTCCCCTTTTCGCTGGCATGTCACACTGGCGATCCTGCTGGGTTGCGTGATGATCGCAAGCAACATCGGCCTGCTAGGGATGGCCGCGTACCTGATTGCAGCTGCGGCGCTTGGCCCGCTTATTGTGATGCTGACACTGCCCACCTACATCGTGCGTTTGATGGGTGTCACACGAGCCGTCTCACGCTATAGCGAACGCCTGCAAGCCCATAGTGTGACGTTTCGCGTGCTGGCCCGCTTGCGTACCTGGGTCTACAGTCGTCTTGAGCCACTGGCCCCTGCCCATCTACTCACTTACCGCAGCGGTGATCTACTTACCCGCCTCGTTGCAGATGTAGATGAGCTGCAGAACGTCTACCTGCGTGTGGTTTCGCCCGTCATTACGGCCATCATCATTGGTCTCGTGACGTTTGGTCTGTTCAGCATCTTTAGCACAATGCTGGCCTGGATAGCCCTGACCTTCCTGATCATCGCCGGTTTTGGCGTTCCACTCCTTGCTGGGGCGCTCGCCCATGGATTGGGGAAGCGGCAGCTTGCGCTGCGAGCCCAACTCAAAGCGCAGATAGTTGATAGCATTCAGGGTGTACAGGACCTTCTAGCATACGGACGGGCGGGCGATCAGCGGCAGAAGATTACCACCCTCGACCACGAACTGAAACGGGTACAGCAGCGCATGGCATACATCTCAGGATTACAGCAGGCCCTGAACGATGCTCTGATGAACCTGGCGCTGTGGGTCATACTCATCCTGGCTATTCCCCTGGTGACAACCAGGTTCATCAGTGGGGTCTACCTGGGCTTCCTCGCCCTGATCATCCTCGCCAGCTTTGAAGCCGTTCAGCCCCTGGCGCAAACCTTTCAATTTCTTGGACACTCTGTAGCCGCGGGGGAGCGGCTGTTCAGGATTACCGATGCGACGCCTACGGTGATAGAGAGTGCTTCACCTGTGCCTGTACCGGTTTCCGTAGGGGCGAGGGTGGAATGCAGTGAGGTGGGATATCTGTCCCCCAGACAGGGTTCCACAAGGGCAGCCTGTCTGGGAGACAGGTATGCCTGTACTAACCTGGAGTTTGACCAGGTGTCTTTCGCCTATACCCCAAATGAAAGCGAAGTCCTGCACGAAATCAGTTTTCAGGTGCGCCCAGGAAACTGTGTTGCTATCGTCGGTCCAAGCGGATCAGGCAAAAGCACAGTGGTGAGATTAGCCTTACGCCTCTGGGACCCCACGCAGGGTACGATTCGCCTGAACGGTCAGAATATTCGTGAGCTTGCTTTAGACGCTCTACGTGACCAGATTGGGGTTGTTGCCCAGGACACCTATCTCTTTAACGACACACTACGTGGTAATCTGCTCCTGGCCCGGCCTGGCGCTAGCGACGACGAACTTGTACGGGTGCTAGACCAGGCACAACTCAACGAATTCGTCCACCAGCTCCCCAAAGGACTTGAGACGTGGATAGGTGAGCAGGGACTGCGACTCTCTGGCGGAGAACGACAACGTCTGGCTATTGCGCGTGCGCTGTTGAAAGATGCACCCATCCTCATACTCGATGAGATCACGGCCAACCTGGACCCGCTTACAGAGCATGCTCTGCTGGATGCGCTCGATGGACTGATGCAGGGACGCACGACGCTGCTGATAACCCATCGCCTCATTGCTATGGAACGGATGGACGAAATTCTGGTGCTCGACTATGGACAGATCAGAGAACGCGGCACGCACGAGCAACTCCTGGCGTCAAGGGGGCTCTACCAGCGGATGTTCGACATACAAAACGGCATATTCATCTGAGAAGTTACATAGGAGCACGGGAGGAACACTATGGATGCGTCAACGATTTTATCTCGCTTACAATTTGCTTTCACTATCTCCTATCACTATCTCTTCCCGCAGCTCACCATGGGGCTAGCGTTGCTCTTAGTGATCCTCAAAACGCTGTACCTGCTCCGTAAGGATGAGCGCTACAACACCAGTGCCCGCTTCTGGGCAAAAATCTTCGCCATCGGCTTTATTGTCGGTGTCGTGACCGGAATTCCAATGGAGTTTCAGTTCGGCACCAACTGGGCACGCTTTTCCACTAATGCGGGAGAAATCATTGCACAGACCCTGGCGATGGAAGGGGCCTTCGCCTTTTTTCTCGAATCGACCTTCCTCGGTATCTTCCTCTTTGGTGAGCAGGTCTTCGGACAGAAGATGCACTTGTTCTCGGCCTGCATGCTCTGGATCGGCACATGGCTTTCCGGCGGCTTTATTGTCGCAACCAACGCCTGGATGCAGCACCCTGTTGGTTACATCATTGCTCCCAATGGCCGATTCCATATCTCCAATTTCTGGGCTGTGCTCTTCAATCCCTGGATTCTCGCGCAATATATGCACACCATGAGCGGGGCAGTACTCACCGGCTCGTTCTTTATGACCGGGCTGGGCGCTTACTATCTGCTGTCAAAGGTCCATCTCGACTATGGGCGCATCTTCGTGACCCTGGGAGTCATCGTAGGACTGATTGCGAGTGTGATCCAGCTTTACCCCAGCGGAGATCTGGAAGGGCGACAGGTCGCTGACTACCAGCCCTCGAAGCTTGCTGCGATGGAAGGCCTTTTCAGCACGGAGCAAGGGGCAGGCATTGTGATTATCGGCCAGCCCGATACGGCCAACAATCGGCTTGACAATCCCATCATCGTGCCCAAGGTGCTCAGTTTCCTGACCTATCAGCGCTGGAACGCCACAGTTAAGGGCATTAACGCCTTCCCCCCCGATCAGCGCCCCGACTCTATTGATCTTCTCTACTATAGCTATCACATCATGGTTGGGTTAGGCACCTTCTTCATCGCCATCACAGGTCTTGCATTCCTCTTACTCTGGCGCAAACTACTCTTCCAGACACGGTGGATGCTCTGGGTTCTGATGCTCGCTACACCCTTTCCCTTCATCGCCAATACTGCCGGGTGGTTTACCACCGAACTTGGACGTCAACCCTGGGTCGTGTTCGGACTAATGCACACCGCTCAGGGATCATCCACAACCCTCTCGTCAGGCAATGTGCTCTTTACGTTGATTGGATTTGCGGGCATGTATCTACTTCTTGGCTTGCTGTACGTTGTGCTGGTGGTCTTTGAAGCGCTACGCGGCCCCAAAACAGAGGAAGAGACGACACAGGAAACAGAGGAAATTGCTCCCCAGGGGGCATAGCAGATAAGGAGAGAGACCATGCCGACACTCTGGTTTATTCTGGTCGCCTTCATGCTCAGCATGTACGTGCTACTGGACGGCTTTGATTTGGGAGCCGGGATCATCCACCTGTTCGTCGCCAAAAACAATGATGAACGCCGTATGATCCTCCAGGCAATAGGCCCGGTCTGGGACGGGAACGAAGTCTGGCTGATTGTGGCAGGAGGCACCCTATTCTTCACCTTCCCCTTACTATATGCCTCCAGCTTCAGCGGGTTCTACTTGCCTTTGATTATCGTGCTCTGGCTTTTAATGTTGCGTGGGGTCGCCATCGAACTGCGTTCGCTTATTCCAAGTCCAGTGTGGAGCGCTTTCTGGGATGGCCTGTTCTTTCTGGGCAGTGCACTACTCGCGATCTTCTATGGAGCTGCCCTGGCGAATGTGCTGCGCGGCGTTCCACTCGACCAGAGCGGCTACTTCTTCGAGCCACTCTGGACCGATTGGAACCCATACAGTCTGACACCGGGTATTCTGGATTGGTACACTGTCCTGATCGGGCTGTTGTCGCTCACGACGCTGGCGATGCATGGAGCTAACTACATCGCCGTGAAGACTGAGAACGAGGTCAACGCTCGCGCCCGGCGCATTGCCAGGCTAGCATGGGTAGCAACCATTGTACTAAGCGTGCCAAGCACCATCGCCACATTCTTCGTGCAACCACACATCGCGGCAAGCTTCATCAGCCGCCCCTGGGGGTTCATCTTCCCGATTATCGCGCTGATAGGGCTGGTTGGCATGGGCTACAATACGATCAGGCAGCACGATATGGCCGCGTTCCTCTCTTCGGGAGCCTTCATTCTCGGAATGCTCACCAGTTCGGCCTACGGCCTGTATCCGCTCGTTCTGCCGGCGGTACACCCTGCCAACAGCCTGACTATCGACAACGCTTCGGCATCCCAATACGGTTTAGCGGTTGGATTGGCCTGGTGGATCGTCGCAATGATCCTCGCTGCCATCTACTTCATCCTCACCTACCGTCTCTTCCGCGGCAAGGTGCGGCCAGCAGAAGCTGGCGGTCATTATTAACAGTGGGAGCGGGAAGTCCCGCCCCCTGGAACGGGGCGGGATGAAAGCGACCCATCCCCCTTGCTATCTTGTACGATAAATGCTACAATATCTATATGGATACAGAACCACATCAAACCATGCGGGTATGGAAGAAGACACACAAGTTGCTGCGCATGATTGCCGCCCAGACGGATGAAAGTATGGTAGAAGTGCTCCATCGCTTGGCCCAAGCCGAGTATAACCGCTTGCGAGATGGGAACACGACAAGGAGAGAGGATGAAGACCGTCAGGATATATAGGCTAGGCATGCTCTCTTCCTCTCTTTTTCAACGTCTGAAAGCCGCCCAAATGGAAGCGGCTCAGGTCTGGAACGAGTGCATGCAGACCCACAAGCAAGCACGCGTAGCGCATACCCTGTGGCCTGGACGCACCGAGTTGCAAAAGGCGACCAAGGGACGTTTTGCCCTGCATAGCCAGTCCGTCCAAATGATCGTGCATGCCTTCCTTGCCACTATCCTCGCCACGCGTAAGTTGCGCAAATCTCATCCCCACATGCGCATGAAATACCCCTGGCGGACCAAGCGGTTCTATCCCGTGATGTGGCCCGCTCAGGCCGTCTCCAAAGAGCGCGGGCGTGTGGTGTTGCCCATGGGCAAAGGCCGGAAGTCGCTCGTTTTGCCGCTTTCGCTGCCTGAGCAGAGTGGAGCATGCACGCTCGTCTGGAATAACGGCTTTGAACTGCACGTATGCATCGAGATACCACAAGCAGAAGATGCCCCTGGTGAGAACAGGGCTACCGTTGATCTGGGCGAAATCCACTTGGCAGCCGTTACCACCAATACAGGCAAGGCGATGATCGTCACTGGACGTGGTATCCGTAGTCTCAAGCGGCAACGCACCATGCGTCTGCGCAAGATCACCAAGAAGCAAGCCCACTGCAAGAAGTATTCCCGTCGCTGGAAGAAACTGCAACGTGCCAAGAACAAGACCTGTCGTCGCTCCGAACGGCGTATCCGCGACATGAGACATAAAGCCACACGTCAGGTCATCAACTTCTGTGTTGAGAACGAGGTGGGAAGTCTCTTCATCGGCAATCCTCACGGTGTCCGTAACCGCGATAATGGCCGTCACCACAATCAACGGATGGCCTTGTGGGAATACGGCAAGGATGTCGACTACCTGACTCACAAAGCCAAAGCTGCCCACATCCTGAGCTTCACTGGCTCCGAACGAGGAACAAGTAGCCAGTGTCCCCGATGTGGACACAAGCACAAACCTGAAGGCAGGGTTTGGCGCTGCAAGCAATGTGGCTTTATCGGCCACCGTGATCTCGTCGGTTCGATCAATATGCATCGTCTTGCGTATGGGTCTCAAGTGGAGTTTCCTCGTTCCTTCACGTATCTACGCCCTGGTCCATCCAGGAGTAGTAGGAGGGCAGACACGCCTCAACGTTGTTTGAGTGAGTCCACGGGTCAACCACTGCACGAGGTGCAGGTCCCGACTTCAGGACAGGCCACACCGTGGAAATCGCTCAGAAGCCCGTCAGCCTTTAGGCGACGGGAGTGTCACTGATACAACGGGCTGAAACGTTTGACCAGACCAGGGCAATCGCAAGATCAGACCACAACATGAGAATTTTCACATATTTTTTCAATGTTTTTCTCATCAAAGCATGCTATGCTCACCTATAAGGACCTTGCCCAATACCTTGGTTTGTTTCTTGTAGAGTTTGTACACACTATAATCGGCTCTCCTACTGCAGAAAGTGAGAAAAACAAATGAAATGGTCTACCCCTTTGAGGATGGGATTCTTGTCCGTTCTTGCTAGTTTGGTGTTCGTGTTCGGTATGGTAATCTCTACCGGTACGGTATCAGCACACACGGCATCAGCACACACGGCTGCTTCAACGCAGATGGCAAGCAGCGGCTGTGGTTTCAATCAGTTCGATTGCAACTCCGGGTTTGGCAACTTTAGCGACTGTGGTTTCAATCAGTTCGATTGCAACTTTAACAACTTTAACAGCTGCGATTTTAACAACTGCTTTAGCAGTTGTAATGAAAATGGCTGCATCTTCATCCCCCACCACTTCCGCAACCACCGCTTCTTCCACCGTCCCTCCGTCTGCCATCGCCGCTTCCACCGTAGCTTTTGCTTCTGAGAGTGGGCATCCTGGTGGAAGCAGCCACTGTCACTACGGCGACTGAAGGAATTCCCCACGATAAATCGGGGGACTACTAGCTTGGCCTAAACGCCTGACGAGTCAGGGTACCAGTGAAGGGATATCCTCCGCTGGTACTTTTAATCCCAACTCCTTCGCCAGATCGATCAAAGCAGGCCCTACATAACCAGTGCACACAGAGACATTGGATTTAATGCCATATTTCATCAGCGAGTGGGAGGGTGAACCAGAACGTTGATCCTTCCCCTACATGACTTTCGACTCCCACCTGACCTCGGTGCAGTTGGATAAATGCCCTGGTGATGTATAATCCCAGTCCCAATCTCTGGCAGGGATAACAGGTTCATTCCTCAACTTTCTACTGGTACCACCTCAGCTACCTTGCGAGAAACAGTAACTCCTCCACGTATATACCCTAAGAGGTAGCATCATGGCCAACAAGACGCCATTGTAACTTGCCGGTATGGTATGATGACATCGAGGTATTCGGTCCCAGCGTATCTATATTTTCGCACGCAAGCTACAGTCTTTGAAGTGAAAGAAAGCAACATGAGCCGAATGCAACTTGAAGAACAGAACAATGAGACAAATGAACGTCGGTCTTCTGCGCGGAGTGGGCATCAACCATCACATCGGAGACGACCTTCTCGCTGGTCGACCCGCCGGCGGCGCAATGCCTGGGTCATGCTAGCCCTGGCAGTGTTCGGCGTTATTGCAGTCGTCGTCCTCGCCAACGGTTCTGTTCGACTTTCTGGGCCATCGAACACTACGCTGCCAGGTACAACCCCTACCATCTCATCCAGCCCCGCGTCCACACAGCCAACTACCACACCTTCTATCACGGCTATAGGGAATTTCCGTGAGTACCGATTGCCTCAGTCCGATACCGAGATGATGCGACCCGGCATTGATCATGAAGGACGCATCTGGTTTGGCGAGATGGGTCATAACGCCCTTGCCGTATTTGATCCTCGCACGCACACATTTCAGCAGATGGCAGTACCAGATGGACGTGCTGGGCTTATGGGATTACAGGTAGCAACTGATGATACTGTCTGGTTCGTCGAACAATATGCCAACTACATTGGCCACTACTTTCCTAAAACTGGGCGCTTTCAGACCTATCCATTGCCCTGGCTCACGATACCTGACACTTCCAACGCAGGACACACGCTTTCCTTGCCAAGCGGACCAAACGAACTGGCGCTTGATGCACATGGCAATGCCTGGTTTACCGAATTTAACGCCGATGAGTTGGGACGGCTCAATACATACACCGGCCTCATTCAACACTATCCACTCTCGGCTAAAAAGAGTGTGCAGACGCTCTACCCCTATGGCATAACTATCGATTCACAGAGTATGATCTGGTTCACCGAGTCCAGTAATAACCACATCGGTCGCCTTGATCCGGCCACAGGCAACAGGCGCTTTTTCAATGCGCCAGTATCCGAGGCACAATTGATGGAGATTGCCAGCTCCCCCGACGGCATGATCTGGGCGACTGCGTTCACCCCCGGTCTCCTGCTCCGGCTCGATCCGCGTACTGGCAGCTTCACATCCTACAACGCGCCATTCACAGGGAGCGATAGGAGTGGACTCTACGGTTTGCTGGTTACTCCAGGCGGCGAGGTGTGGGTGACGATCTCGGCGGAGAACGTGATTGCGCGACTCGATGTGGCGGCGAACCGCTTTATCTACTACAACATCCCGACGAAAGATAGTTTACCGCTTGGTTTGGTTATGGGTGGCGATCATACGATCTGGTTTACTGAGGCTGAGAACATAGGGATGCTGAGGCCATAAGCTTAGCGTGTCACTACCCGACCTGGCGTCGCACCCGTATGCTGCCCGTCCCTGACGACCCGCACACCGTTCACCCAGACGTCGCGAATGCCGGTCGAGAGCTGGTGCGGGTCCTCGAATGTAGCATGGTCCGCAATGGATTCAGCATCGAAGATCACCACATCGGCGTAGCAACCAGGACGGAGGAGCCCACGGTCACGCAGGCCGAGCCGCGCAGCGACGGACCCACTCATCTTGCGGATAGCGTCCTCCAGCGTCAGCAACTTCTCCTCGCGGACGTACTTTGCCAGCACACGAGGGTATGTGCCGTACGCACGTGGATGCGTTGGTCCTAGATCCTTCGCCCAGGCGGGGTCCACTCCGCCCGCGTCCGTTGAGATCTTTACCCACGGCTGCTGCAATGTCAGCGCGAGATTCGACTCGTCTATGCCGAAGTAGATGGTGAAGATGCGCTGCCGCTCGGCGAGAAGCAGTGTGATCACAGCATCCAGCCAGTCCTGACCGCGCATGCTCGCGATCTCTGAAAGTCGCTTGCCCGCGTACTGCAGGTTCTCGGGCTGCTCAAACCCAACGGGCATCACGCCTTCCGGGCCAATGCCGTGTGCAAGCGCCTCCCACCCGCCTGACGGCGCAAGCACCTCAGCACGAACCCGCTCCTGTACGGTCGGGTCGGCCAGCCTCTCAAAATACATGCCGCCCTCGGCTATCCACGGCGGCAGCACGGAGTCTAGCCCGGTGCCGGAGCCTGTGTAGGAGTACATATCTGCAGTTACGTCCACGCCAGCATGACGCGCTGCCTGAATGCGTGCAATGGCCTCGGACATCTTGTGCCAGTTGTGCTTGCCCGTTGCCTTGAGGTGATAAATCTCAACGGGCAGACGCGCCCGTCGCCCGATCTCCACCGCTTCATCAATCGCTTCCAGCAGGTGGTCGCCTTCCGAGCGCATGTGGGTGACATAGATGCCTCCATAGCGGCTTGCAACCATCGCGACCTCGACCAGTTCCTCGGTGGAGGCAAACGTGTCGGGAGAATAGATGAGGGCGTAGGAGACGCCGAGCGCACCGTCCTCCATCGCCTCGGCCATTACGCGGCGCATCGTCTCTAATTCGTCGGTTGTGGGTGTACCCATCTCCTTGCCCTTCGCATACTCCCGCAATGTCCCACCGCCCAGGAACGAGCCAATGTTGGGCGAGACGCCACGCTCGACCATGGCATCCAACCAGTTACGGAAGCGCGTCCAGCCTCGCGCAGGCTCGATCCAATCGCTGATAAGCGCCCGGTGCTTCTGCGACAGGTCCTGGAAGGTATCCTTAATGCGCCCGCCTGCCGGCGCCGGGGTCCATCCCTCGCCCATGATCTCGGTCGTGACCCCTTGTGTGATTTTGGAGAGGTCGCGCGGGTCGTGCATGAGAGGGATGTGCGAATGGCTAAGGATGTCAATGAAGCCAGGACAAGCCACCATCCCTGCCGCGTCTACTACTTCTTGTGCAGCCTCTGCTGGGATGCGTCCTGGGGGTGTGATTTCTAGTACGCGGTCTCCCTGGATGGCGATGTCGCCATGAAACCATGGATTGCCGGTGCCATCAATGACTTTCGCGCCGTGGATTAGAATGTCGATGTTGTTTGTGGTCACTGTTGCAAGCCTCCCAGGTGTGAATCAATTTTCTACGATAAGCCTCACAACCGCAAAGGCCACTCCCCTCGCTTCACCGCCCTTTGCCACTATATTTCACGGACCTGCCCTATAAGCCAGTGGGTTGCCCACACAAAGCTATTTTCAGAATAGCCTACCACTCGCAATCACAATAATGATTATACTTATCAACAGAATGCCAAACCAGATAGCAGCATTGCGATTATCATTGCCCTCTGCCAGCGGTGGCAACTCTTCTGGACTGGGAAACAGGAGTGCTCGCTCCGACGGAACCACTGATTTGACAGGGAGTGAATTTTCGGGCATACCAGGAAACACGGGTTGCAACGATACAGGCCCTGCTGCATGCCGTGATGTAGGCGCAGATGGAAAAGATACAGCAGGAACACCCCTGTTCCTCTCAGACGGAGGTATCACTCAGAATGACGGTATCATACCTTTGTCCTGGCCTACTTGACGCATGGGTGCAAAGCTTGATGGTAGTGCCTCTCTCATCGACGGCGCGCTTGGCGAGGGCATCTTAGATTGGATAGTTGGTGCAGAGCTACGTTCTTGCCCTGCCTGGTAGGCTTGTTCCAAGGCATTGGCAAACGCTCGTACACTCCCAAAACGTTCCTTTGGGTCTTTGGCAAGTGCCATCATGACCACCTGCTCCACTTCGGGTGAGAGCATCGGCATTTTCTCACGTAACGAAGGAGGAGGCACTACACTATGCTTGATGGCAATCTCCGTAAACGAGCCATGAAAGGGGCGATCTCCACAAAGCCATTCGTAAATAACGATACCCAACGAATATTGGTCGCTAGCCGATCGAGGATGGGCTTGGATCTGCTCTGGAGCCATGTACGCTATCGTTCCTGCCATATCCTGCGTTCCCTGATAACGCGAACTCTGTACCATGGTGGCGATGCCAAAGTCCGAGAGCAATACCTCATTGCGCTGTCCCACAAGCATGTTCTCTGGTTTGATGTCGCGATGGACGAGTCGCTGGTCATGGGCATACTGCAAGGCGTCGGCGACTTGCTTGACGTAGGAGATAATCGTCGGAAGGGGCAAGATTGTCCCTTTGGGATAGCGCTGGCGCAGCGTGCCACCTGCGGCGTAGCTCATGACGAGGAAAGGGGTGTCATTGACGACATCAAAGTCGAAGACGCGCACGATGTACGGGTGTTCGAGATGAGCGATAGTCTGAGCCTCTTTCTGGAAGTCCTCGACTTCCTTAGCGCTGGCGAGTCGGGTGTAAAGGACTTTGACGGCGGCATGGGTGTTCAGGCGCAGGTGCTCGCCCAAGTAGACTTCCGCGAAACCGCCCTTGCCTAAGAGACGGATGAGTCGATAGTTGCCGAGTCGTTGGCCGATACGATCTTCCATTGTTATCTCTCCTGGCTAAATGGACGCTTGGTGGGTGCTCTTCCTACTATATGGGTGATGCGTGTATTGTAGCAACAGCAGAGCAATACGTCAATCGAAGGCGGCTGTTGATCAGCCCAGCAGTTGAATACGCGATCGTTACCAAAAACGCAGCGAAAGGCCCTGGCTGTGGCTAGGAGGATGAAAGCTGCGCCGGAGCTTGCTGGCCAAGCGCCCCTTTCTTGCCATTTGTTCTAGCTTGTGTTATATTCTCTTCAGTTCTTTTGCACTTTTAGAACCTGAGAGTGTTTTGCTAGGTTCCAGCCTACATCGCTCGCCTGGGTAAAAGCACGAACGTGTTTTCAATAGACATTTTCGCGATCAATAGGCCCAGCGCATAGGCTCCTGGTATCCAAAGGAAGTGTTCTTCTCGTCATTTTCCATTCCTTTGCTCGAACGTCGAGCCGAAGACTGATTGCAAGAAGAGACAAGGAGTATAAAAACAGTTAACAGATATGTACCCTAATGTGTTATAATATACCCATGAAGAGTACATATAGCCCGCAAGAGTTTGGGCAACTCATCGGGCGCAAAACCAAAACCCTACAAAAGTGGGATAGGGAGGGCAAGCTGAAAGCTCATCGCTCTCCCACTACCAATCGGCGCTACTATACGCATGACCAGTACTTGCAGTATCGCGGGTTAGTGGCGCAAGAACAAGGCTTAACGATTGCCTATACTAGGGTGTCAGGCGTGGCCCAAAAGCCTGACCTGGCTAATCAGATCAAAGCGCTTGAAACCTATTGCCAGCAGCAAGACATCCGGGTCGATGAATGGCTGTCTGATATCGGTAGTGGTCTGAACTATAAGCGCAAGCAGTTTAACCGGCTCATGGAATTGATTGAGCTTGGACAGGTGAGACGGCTTATCATCGCTCATCGTGATCGATTGGTACGCTTCGGCTATGAATACTTTGAGGCATTCTGTGAGCGCCACCATACTGAACTGGTAGTGATCAACGGTGAGGCCATGTCACCCGAACAAGAGCTAGTACGGGACTTGATAGCCATCGTCACCGGCTTTAGTGCTAGATTGCACGGCTTGCGCTCCTATCGGAAAGTGCTCAAAGACGCTGCTCTCCAGAAAGAATAGGCCATGAAGCGTTCGCACGTGATCAGACTCAATCCAACACCAGACCAAGAAGTCTACTTCCGCAAGGCGTGTGGCGTTACGCGACACGCCTATAACTGGGCACTGGCTCGCTGGAAAGAAGCAAGGGCAGAGGGCAAACGAGTCAAGATGAAAGACCTCAAACGCGAGTACAATCAGATCAAGGGCGAGCAATTTCCCTGGGTCTACGAAGTCACGAAATGTGCCCCAGAGCAAGCGTTTGCCGATTTGGGGCAAGCCTTCGCGAACTACTGGCGTATGAAAGAGGAAGGGACACAGCCCAAACTCAAACATCCACGCAAAGATGGAGAGGAAGCAGGCTTTCCACACTTCAAGAGCAAGAAACGGGATCGATTGAGCTTCTACCTGGCGAACGATAAGTTCTCTGTCAATGGGCATATGCTGCGAGTCCCTAAGCTGGGTGATGTCAACATGACCGAGGAATTGCGTTTCCAGGGCAAGATCATGAGCGCAACTATTTCCTATCATGCAGGCTGGTGGTTCGTTTCCATCGCGGTCGAGGTGGAGCATGAAACGCCAACCCATAGCGGTGGAACTGTTGGGATAGACCTGGGCATTAAGACATTGGCAACCTTAAGCGGTGGTGAGAAGTTTGAGAACCAAAAACACTATCGAAAGTCGCTAGGGCGTATCCAGGGCTTAAGCAAGGGCCTATCTCGCAAAGTAGAGGGTAGTCAGAACTGGTGGAAGAATACCAAGAAACTGGCAAAGGCCCACTATCGCGTAGCATGCGAGCGCTCGGATGCTTTGCACAAGATGTCTACGCATGTTGCCCGAACCTATGCGCTTATTGGCCTGGAAGACCTTAACACGAAAGGAATGCTGGCTAACCATTGCCTGGCGCAAGCCGTGAGCGATGCCAGTTTCTTTGAGGTCAAGCGTCAATTGCTCTATAAGGCTGAGCAATACGGTGGCTATGTGCAACTGGTGGATCGGTGGTATGCATCGAGCAAAACCTGTTCGGGTTGTAGCTGGATAAACGATGAGTTAACCCTGGCAGATAGAGTTTTCATCTGCCATGATTGTGGCCTGGTCATCGATCGAGACGAGAATGCGGCCATCAATATTCGCAAGGAAGCTCTCCGAATGATTTCGGACGTTCCGGTAGTGGCTTCGTCGGAACGTAAAATCGCCTGTGGAGCGGGAAGCGCTGGCTCAGCAATGAGTGAAACTTTCTGCGACGAAGCAGGTACGAAGGTGTCGTAACACGTTTTACTACATTTGAGAAAGCAGGATCAAATGGCTCAAGCTACACCCGGTTCCAACTACACCGTTCAACAGGGAGATACGCTCCCCAAATTAGCACAGCAGGTCTATGGTGATGACAGCCTATGGCACGACATCTATATTGCGAACTCTCTGGTGATCGGCAATGACCCTAACGTCCTCGCTCAGGGTACAACGCTCTTTATTCCACATAATCTGCTAGTCCCGCAGCTTTGCACGATCACGTCCGCAAGCGGTCTGAACGTCCGAGCTGCACCCACTACCCACTCAGCTCTCATCGCCAAGTACCCTCCTGGCACCGTCCTCAATTTCGTCCAGATCGTGAATGGCGAAAATATAAACGGTAACCCCCTCTGGGGTCGCTCAAGGCAGGGACATTACTTCTGGTTGGGCGGGACTAGTCGTCCGAATGGATGACTAGTGAGTGCTTGCCTTCCTCATTCTGCTCCCCAGACCTGTACTGTATGGTCGTAGCTTCCGGAGGCGATGCGCCTGCCATCAGATGACCAGGCCACCGTGTCCACATCAGAGTGCTGCCGATAGGTGAAGACATGGCTGCCATCGGCGGCATTCCAGACCTGCACCGTCTTATCAAAGCTCCCGGAGGCGATGCGTTTGTCATCTGGTGACCACGACACCGCAAGCACAATATCAGTATGGCCCCGATAAGTGAAGGCATGGCTGCCATCGGCAGCATTCCAGACCTGCACGGTCTTATCATCGCTGCCTGAGGCGATGCGCGTGCTATCGGGGGACCACGCCACTGTATGCACAAATCCAGTATGTCCCTGATAGGTGATGGCATGACTCCCATCTGTGGCATTCCAGACCTGTACTGTATGGTCGTAGCTCCCGGAGGCGATGCGCTTGCCATCAGACGACCATGCCACTGTGTCCACAACATCAGCATGCCCCCGATAGGTGAAGACATGGCTCCCATCGGTAGCATCCCAGACTTGCACGGTCTTGTCAACGCCCCCCGAGGCGATGCGCCTGCCATCGGGCGACCATGCCACCGCTAGCACAACATCAGAGTGTCCCCGATAGGTGAAGGCATGGCTGCCATCGGCGGCATTCCAGACCTGCACCGTTTTATCATTACTCCCCGAGGCGATGCGCCTGCTATCAGATGACCAGGCCACTGCATTCGCTGGACCGGAATGCCCTCGATAGGTGAAGGCATGGCTGCCATCGGCGGCATTCCAGACCTGCACCGTCTTATCAAAGCTCCCGGAGGCGATGCGCCTGCCATCGGGGGACCACGCCACGGCATTCACTAAAGCGGAGTGCCCTCGATAGGTGTAGAGAAGACTTCCCAGGGGGATAGGAGTTGGGCTGGGAGAAGGAGCAGGTGTGGGAGTTCGACCGAAAACTGGATGAGTTTGCTGCCCCTGAGAGATCGCCAGCCAGGCAAGACCCCCACCAGCTACAGCAAGCCCTGCTAGACCCAGTCCCACAAGCATTGTGCGCCGTGAGATGCCTCCTGGTGCTCGAGACGCTCCTGATCGGTTCGTTGAGGGATATGCGCTGGGTGGTTGAAATGCCTGACTTGCCGGTGTCCATAAGTTGGGTGGTTGTGACGTTTGGTTTGATGTGGTGCCGATCCCGGTTGGCTGCGCTGGCTGTTCTGGTCGAATCACCAATTCGGATGGTAGTGCTGATTGGCCTGGTGGGGTGACCAACTCGGGTGGTCGTGACACCTGGTTCGGCGGCGTAACCATTATGGGAAGGTGAGATGGAGTGACCTTAGGTGGTTGGCTTGCCTGTTCCAGGGCAGTTGCAAACTCCTGTACCCTGTCGAAACGCTGCCTTGGGTCTTTGGCAAGTGCCTTCATCACTACTTGCTCCACCTCAGGCGAAATGGTTGGGATCTTCTCATGCAAAGGCGGTGGAGGAATCATGATATGTTTCACTGCCACGTCGGTCAATGTGCCCTCGAAGGGACGATCACCGCATAGCCATTCGTAGACAACGATGCCCAGGGCATATTGGTCGCTGGCAGGACGTGGATGGCTTTGTATTTGTTCTGGGGCCATGTAAGGGATGGTGCCTGCCATCTTCACCTCACTCTGTGAGAATGTGCTATGGGAGAGGTGGGCCAGGCCGAAGTCACTAAGCAAGACCTCATTGTTTGGTCCCAGCAGCATGTTCTCCGGCTTGACATCGCGATGGATCAATCGCTTGTCATGGGCATACTGCAACGCTGCCGCAATCTGGTTGACGTAAGGGACGATTATGTCCAGGGGCAGGCGTGTTCCTCTCGGGTAGCGCTGGCGCAGCGTCCCATTAGGGGCATAGGTCATCACCAGGAAGGGGATGTTATTCGCATCGATGCCAAAGTCAAGCAGTTGCACGATATTGGGGTGTTGCAGGCGGAAGGTGGTGCTGGCCTCGTTGATAAACCCTTTCAGGTCTTCGGGCGTCAATCGGGTTTGCAGTACCTTGACAGCAGCTGGGGTGTTGTCATGGACCTGCTGGCCGAGGTAGACATCACCAAAGCTGCCTCGTCCGAGGAGGCGAGTGAGCTGATAGTTGCCGATTCGTTGGCCAACACGATTTTGCATAGGTAGTTCTCTTGGCTAAGCGGATGCTTACAGGATGCTCTTCTTATCCTACAAAGCAGGGTATAATGTTGCGTGTATTGTAGCAATAGCTGGGGAATACGTCAATCGGATAAATACGATACTTTTTCGGAAATTTCGGGTTCAACTTTTCCCTCTTCGTGACGTAGATATGGTAAGCTGTTAACAAGCAATATATCTCAACAAGGGAAGAGGGAACCTGCATGGAGGAGCCACGTAGCACGGGCAGCGAACCGGCGAAACGAACAACCGACAAACTCCCGACGGAGAACATCGCCACCAACAATACAACAACCCAGGCCACCAGCAATAATAACAGTCAGCAAAACCAGGCGCCCACGACGGTTGATAGCCTGCAACTAGTCGTCGTTGAAGGCTTTCAGGTCGGGCGAGGCGTCGCACGCATAGACCCGGCTGACATTGCGAAGTTAGGCTGTCAGCCCGGTGATATCGTGTTGATTACCGGCGCTCGCACCTCAGCCACCAAGGTCGTACCCGGTGCCATGGTCGATCGCGGCCAGCAAACCATCCAGATGGATAGCCAGGTGCGCCAGAATAGCGCGTCCGGCCTGGGTGAGCGTGTCACCGTGCGTAAGGCGAAGGTGCGCACGGCAGAGAAAATCGCACTTCTGCCTCTCAGCGGCGGTGCTCCAATTCAAGAGAGCGACCTGCAATATATCGCTCGTTACCTGGTAGGTTTACCCGTCACCATCGGTGATCTACTGCGTGTCGGCACACCAGGCACGGCACCGCGCGAATTTCTGATTGTCAGCACGACTCCTGCCACTCCTAGCTATGCACTCCGGAAGCGCATCACCGGTGAGCTAGAGAGTCTCGTTCCTCCGCCACAGCCGCAGCCGATTACCGATGTCGAAGCCGTGCTGGTGCAAAACGGGACAATCGTGCGTGCGCAGGCACGTGGCACGGCTAATGGAGCACCCAGGCGGGTGAGCTACGAAGATATTGGCGGGCTGGGCAAAGAACTCCAGCGTATCCGCGAGATGATAGAACTGCCACTGAAATATCCCGCCGTCTTCGACCGTCTGGGCGTCGAGCCACCAAAGGGCGTACTGCTCTACGGACCGCCAGGCACCGGCAAAACTCTGATTGCTCGCGCCGTGGCAGCGGAGACCAACGCTGCATTTTTCGTGATTAACGGCCCTGAGATTATCAATAAATTCTACGGGGAAAGCGAGTCACGTCTACGTGGAGTCTTCCAGGAGGCACAGCGACGAGCACCAAGCATCATCTTCATCGATGAATTGGATGCCCTGGCTCCCAGGCGCAGCGAAATGGGAGGCGAGGTCGAACGACGCATCGTCGGGCAGTTGCTTGCATTGATGGACGGCATGGTATCACGCGGTCAGGTCGTGCTAATTGGCGCTACCAATCAACCCAATGCGCTTGATACAGCGTTACGCCGCCCGGGTCGCTTTGATCGTGAGATTGCCCTACGCGTGCCAGATGTACGTGGGCGCACGGAGATACTCCACATCCACAGCAAGGATGCTGCACTGGCAAACGACGTTGATTTTGCACGCCTGGCGCAACTCACTCCTGGCTTCGTTGGTGCTGACCTGGAGGCCCTCTGTCGCGAGGCTGCCATGATCGCACTACGCCGTGTGTTGCCACATATAGATTACCAGCGCGGTTATATTCCCTACGAGACACTTGTCAACCTGAACATCACTATGGCTGATTTCCAGGCTGCCTTGCGCGAGATCGAGCCATCAACCACTCGCGAGGTCTACGTCGAGGTGAGTGAGACGACCTGGGACGACATCGGCGGTTTGGAGCAGGCCAAAGCTTTGCTTACAGAAGGAGTCGAGTGGCCCTTGCGCTACCCGGAGGTATACGCCAATGCGAAGGTGGAACCGCCGCGTGGTGTGCTTCTGGTAGGCCCGCCAGGATCAGGTAAAACACTGATTGCACGCGCACTTGCCAACCAGTGTGAGGCCAACTTCATCTCCATTAAGGGACCGGAACTGCTCTCGAAGTGGGTCGGCGAATCGGAGAAGGGTGTACGCGAGGTGTTCCGGCGAGCAAAGCAGGCTGCACCCTGTATCGTCTTTTTCGATGAGCTCGACGCCCTCGCTCCTCGTCGTAGTGGCGCTGAAACAGATGGGCAGGTGGGCAACCGCGTGATTGCACAACTGCTCACCGAAATGGATGGCATCGAAGGGCGCGAAGGGGTCATCGTGCTGGCTGCGACCAATCGACCCGAACTGATCGATCCGGCGCTGCTACGTCCAGGTCGCTTTGACATGGTGGTTGAGTTAGACTATCCCAACGAGACTGAACGGTATGCCATCTTTGCCGTACACACACGTGGCAGGCCGCTTGCGCCGGAGATCACGATGGAGGAACTTGCTAGCCTGACTCCAGGACGCAGTGGCGCTGATATCGAGGCCATTTGTCGTCGTGCAGCTCTACTGGCCCTGCGCGAATGGATTGCTCCCAAACTCGGTATGGCATACGTACAGGTTACCGAAGCAACGGATGAGGCCGCTTCAACAACGCCTAACGAGCACGAGACCGCCGAGGAAACCACGGGAGAGACTGGGAAAGGGACGGGAGAAGCGACAACTCCATCTCAGCCCGCCACTCGTTTCCAGATTCGACCAGAACACTTCGCTCGTGCTATCGATGAACAACGTGAACGCTACGCTGTACAAGACGAGGCCGAGGAGGCTATAGCGCGTAAAGAAGAAGGACGCCAACGCTTACTTGAGATGGCTGCCAGCTATGCTCCGGCAGCACAACCACCAAGACGTGGTTTCCGCTACTGGTTAGCGCGCCTACTAGGACTTGTTTCCTAACTCAACAATTCACATACATTTCATAACACATGTACAACAGAAGCCCTTGTGTGCAACACGTTCTGCTCAACATTCTACACAAAAGGGCTCACATCCTCTAATTCTAGGCAGTTACTAAAAGACTACCCACTTACAAATGTAGTTAAACTATGCTATAATAAGAGATGGAGAGAGTAAGTCAAAAAGCGAAGGGAGAAGACGTGACTGCTATGTCGAATATGTCTGATAACTCCTCTTCCATCTCCAGTGAGCAGGTTGTAAGAGCGTACCTGGATGCTGTGCGGTTGATCGATGATCGGGTCACACCTCTTTTGGGCAAAGTTACAACTCGTGTCCTGGTGCAAGGCGCTGCCAGGCGCGTAACAGACAGGTATCCATTTCTTCATTTTCTCATAAAAATGCCCTATACTGAGGTTGTACCGACGGTGATTCGAGAGCAACTGAGTGGAGTCACGACTGAGGAGCTTGCTGCAGGGTTAGATACGTTACTACAGGAGTGTTTTGCCGGCCTGGAAGAATTGACCGGTGATCTCATCGCCCCACCACTTCATGCCGAAGTGATGCGCCAACTTGAACAAATGCCTTAGGTATTATCAGAAGATATGGAGGGTCACGTGCAACCAGAGTCGAAGATAACGGATGGCGCGTATCACTCCTTCATAGGACAGAACGGGGATCACGTGGCGGAGATCCGCCATGAAATGCAATACCTCAACACAATTGGCAAGCGCTTTGTTGCCGCCGTTGATCGCTTTCAAGTTCACCGTGCTCTTCTGGCTGCGCTACAAGAACTCTATAGCTTTGCTGCCTGTTCCATTCTGCTCAAGGGGGACCCGGTCGAGCTTTCCATCATCCCACGTTACCCTCTGAGCGAGCCATTTCTAGAGGCCATTATCAAGAGGATCGCACGCGCTGCCAGCGTGATGGATTTTCCGCAGGTGACAGCAGAAGAACTGGCTACGGCCGGCTATCTAGACGCCCCCGACGAACTTGCTCAACTGCATAATGCCCTTCCCATAGGCGGTTCTGAGGTTGGTGACTGTCTCAATATCCCGCTGACTGTTGAGAACCGGATTATTGGCATACTGAGCCTATTTGATGAGCACCCAGGCATGTTTGATGCCGAGCAGCTGCAAATGATCACGATGATCGCTGACTATGCCGCCATTGCCCTGGAAAATGTGCGTTTGCGCGAAAATGAGATGGCGCTGTGGCGACAGGCAGAGATGGAACGTCGCCGCCTGGAACTGATTATCAGCAGCATGGCTGAAGGTTTGTTCATCACAGACGCAGAGGGTGCGATAACCTTACTGAATGTCTCTGCAGAGCACCTGTTTGCCCAGGCACAGGTCGAACTCAAGAAAGGGGTTCCACTCCGTACCTTAGCGATGACCGACGATGCGGGTTGGCTTCACGATCTGGCCAGAATCGTTGAGCAGGCGCTGGTTGGTAAGGTGGTGATGAACGAGGAATTGATTGCAGGGGTGAGTGGAGAAGCCGTTCCGCTGTCCCTGAGTATCAGCGTAGCGCCACTGCACGAGGCAAGCCTGGCACACACCCGCCCGATAGGTGCGGTAGCGGTGCTCAATGATATTACTTCTAGCAAGCAGATCGAGAAACTGAAGGATGAGTTTGTTTCAGTTGTCTCGCACGAGCTACGCACGCCCTTGACGGCTATTAAGGGCTACACACAGCATCTTCTACGCCGTGTTGAGCGACGTTTGCGAGAGGCGCGTCGAACCCTGCCTCTGGAGGGTACTCCTTCACCGGTTGAACCACCCGAGAGTTATGATTTGCGCAGCCTGAACATTGTGCAGAGTCAGGCGGGGCACCTGGAGCGGCTGGTTAACGATCTGCTCGACCAGTCGCGTGTGCAGTGGGGGCAGTTACACCTGGAATACTCCCCATTTTACCTGGCCGATGTGCTGGCTGAACGTGTATATTTGGCGCAGGTGAGTGCGGAACAGCATACGATCACCCTCGATGTTCAGGTGCGGGATAGCAAGATTGTGGCCGATCGGTTGCGCATTGGTCAAGTGATTGGCAATGTCCTCGACAATGCTGTGAAGTACTCACCCCAGGGTGGGAAGGTAATGGTACAGTTGCAGGAACTCGAGGGTGATTACCTGGTGAGTGTGGTTGATCAGGGAATTGGTATCAATCCAGAATACCTGGACCATATCTTCGAGCGTTTCTACCGTGTCCGCAATACGGCCAGCCGTCAGTATGCGGGCATTGGCCTGGGATTATACGTGACGAAGGCTATCATTGAGAGCCATGGTGGTCGTATCTGGCATACCCGCAACGAGGGAAGCGGTAGTACCTTCCACTTTACGCTTCCGCCTGCACCTCGCACAAGCTAGTTTCACTTCCCCTTCAAAACGCCTGGAGGATGTCAGTCGGATTGAAACCGAAGTGGTCACGCAAGTATGAAAGCCCGAAGGATGTGAAGTGGATTGTGGCCCAACTAGCGCGTAGGAATTGGATACTACGTAATATGCGCGCCTCACCCCACAATGGGTAACGCAAGTCACTCAGGGCTATCACAAAGTCTCCTGTGCTCGCGATTAGCACACCGACAACGACAATCTCAATCAGTGGATGACGCGGTATGACTATCGGGCTTGCGAGGGAGGTAAACAGTCCAACGTAGAGAACGCTCCCTGACACTACAGCGGGCAAGAGCGCATCCAATAAGATATAGAAGGTGGAAGGCTCGCGCACAAAGAGCGTCGTCAAGCCTAAAGGGCCGATAGCCCAGGCAATCGGTGGATCCTCTCGCAGCAACGCTACAAGAGCATGAGCGCACTCGAAGAGTATAATCCATAGCAGCAAAAATCCACCTAAGCCAAGGATGCTGGTAATATGTATGCCTACCGATGTGCCTGACATGCTCGTCCCCCTGTATTGCTATACTTCGCATGGGAAGCATAGTTTGCCTCTTTTATTATTATACCGTTTTTCATCTATTCGGCAATAGTGGATACCTGTCCCCCGGACGGGGTTTCTATTGGCTCCAGCCTTCTTCACCGATCAACGGCACAAAGACACACCCTCCAAGGGAGCGTATTTCTGGCCCCCATGGCGCACGGTGAACAACCAGGAGGTCCTGTCGTTCGTGACTGCCTACGGGTACTACCAGTATTCCCCACGTCACAAGTTGGTCCAGCAACTGTGTTGGCACCTCAGGGGCAGCAGCAGTCACCAGAATACGGTCGTAGGGAGCTGCATCCGGCCAGCCGAGCGAACCATCACCCACATAGATAGAGACATTGTCTCGCCCCAACTGAAGAAGACGCTTTGCGGCTTGATAGGCAAGTATCTGAAGCCGCTCGATGCTGTAGACATGTCTAGCCAGGCAGGACAAAATGGCTGCCTGGTAGCCAGAACCCGTGCCAACTTCTAATACACATTCACGACCACTCAATTGTAACGCTTGCGTCATCGTAGCGACCATCAAGGGCTGTGAAATGGTCTGGCCTGCTTCAATAGGCAATGCCCGATCTGCGTACGCGAGATCGCGCTGCGCCTCATCAAGAAATATCTCGCGAGGCGTGTCGGCCATAGCCGTAAGGACACGTTCATCGCGTATGCCCGCATTGCGCAGCGACTCTATCAATTGTTGGCGTTGTAGCTCAAAATCCATAGATGCATGTATGAATGAAAAGAAAACAGCAGGGTGTAATGTTCGCTCTACGAGAAAGTCTTACTAAAGTCCTGGATTACGAGAGGTTTGTAATAGTGTATTTCCTGTAGTAAGGGGAAGTCAAGGTGTGGGGGAAGTGTGTATGGGCGCTACTGGGCTCGAACCAGTGGCCTCTTCGGTGTGAACGAAGCGCTCTCCCACTGAGCTAAGCGCCCTAGCTGTGTTGTTGACAAGAGCAACTATAGCATCAGGGCCATGGAATGTCAAGCATTTTTTTGCGGGTCAGTGTGATGGGCCTATTGCTCCTCCGCTGTCTTGCGCATCGTTGGGAACAGGATCACATCGCGGATCGACTCCTGGTCGGTCATCAGCATCGTCAGGCGATCAATGCCCATCCCGAGGCCGCCCATTGGGGGCATACCCACCTCAAGTGCCTCCAAGAAATCCTCATCCAGCACCTGCGCCTCTTCGTCACCCTGGGCACGCTGGCGCATCTGATCCTCGAAACGAGCACGCTGATCCAGGGGATCATTCAACTCAGTGAAGGCATTGCCGCACTCCAGGCCCCCAATGAACGGCTGGAAACGCTCTGTCAACCCAGGAAACTTGCTATGCTCCTTTGCCAACGGCGAGATATCCAGTGGATAGTCGGTCAGGAACAGTGCCTGGCGCAACTCTGGAATGCCCTTGCGGAAGATGGCTCCCTTGAGGTCATCGATCAGGCGGCCTCGCCCCAGCCTGGGGTCTGCCTCGTAGCCGTGCGCACGCATCTCCTCAGCCAGACTCTCCTTATCAGGAAAACGATTGACGTCAATCCCTGTAAACTCCTCAATTGCATCCAGCAAGCGGATACGTGGCCACGGCGGAGCCAGGTCGATCTCTGTACCCTGGTAGGTGATGCGCGATGTGCCCTTTACCTTCTGGGCAATGAAGCAGACCATCTCCTCCACCAGCTTCATGATGTCCTGGTAATCGGCATACGCTTGATAGCATTCCATCATCGTAAATTCGGGATTATGGCTGCGATCAATACCCTCATTGCGGAAATCGCGTCCAATTTCATAGACCCGCTCAAACCCACCCACAATCAGTCGCTTGAGATAGAGTTCCACAGCAATACGCAGGTATAAGTCACGGTCCAGAGCATTGTGGTGCGTGATAAAGGGGCGGGCAGTTGCACCTCCGTAGAGCGGTTGCAGGATTGGCGTCTCAACCTCAAGGAAACCATGCTCGTCCAGGTAGCGACGCATGGCAGTTATGATGCGGGCACGTGTCACAAACACTTGCCGTGCTTCATCGTTGGCGATCAGATCAAGGTAACGCTTGCGCTGGCGAATTTCTACGTCTTCCAGCCCGTGATACTTCTCAGGAAGAGGGCGCAGTCCCTTGGCAAGGATACGATACTCTCGCACATGCAGTGTGCGCTCTCCCTTTTGCGTCTTGAAAAGAAAACCACTGACCTGTATGAAGTCACCCAGGTCCAAGAGCTTGAGCGTTCGATAGGCCTCTTCCCCGAGATCATTGATACGAAAGTAGATTTGTATGCGTCCAGTGCCATCTTCTATGTGGGCGAAGGCAGACCTGCCCATCTCACGCATCAGCCGGATGCGTCCTGTCAAGGTGAATGAGCCTTCTGGCCCCTGCCACTCGTCAAAGTGGTGTAATACCTCTGCGATGGTATGTGTGCGCTCTACATGATTGGGATATGGGTTGATGCCACGTTCTCGCAATGCGTGCAGGCGCTGTAATCGCGCTTCTCGTTCGTCTGGCATGCTGTTTTTTCTCCTCTAACATTTTGCCAACTATATTACCATTGTTTTCACTTCCCGAAAAGATACATGGTAGCTTTCTTCAGAATACCTCACCACCTTCTGTGGTTCGCAAGAGGTTTTTGCTGCGGCAGCTCTGCCGCAGCAAAAGAAAACGTGAGGCGACGAGGAATCAGCACTTGAATAATTACCAAACAAAAAACCGACCTGTGGTCCATTGAGAAGATGGGTCACAGGTCAGTTTTTTGCTGCTACGTCTGCGCTGGGAGAGATCAATCGATGGTGAGGATGGTCAATTCTTTCACACCGCCGGGCGTCGATACAATCACTACATCGCCTACCTTGTGGCCCAACAGAGCTTTCCCCACAGGGGATTCGTTGGAAATCAGGCCAGCACTTGGCTTTGCCTCAAAGGCGCCTACTAAGGTATAACAATACTCACGTTCATCATTGTTGCGCACGCACACAACGGAGCCGAGGGAGACAATATCGCTACTTATCCTGCTGATGGGCTTGGCCGTCGCTAGCAATTGTTCCAACTCCTGAATGCGTCCTTCGAGGCGTGCTTGCTCGTTCTTCGCATCTTCATAAGCAGCATTATCGACTACGTCTCCCGATTCCTTGGCATCATGAAGATACTGGGCGACTTCGGCACGCCGAACTGTACGCAGATATTCCAGCAGGCTTATTGCGCGTTGCCGTCCATCGTCAGTGAGAAACACATCCTGTGTGCTCATCTTTTTGTCTCCTGCCTTTCAAAATGTCCTCAAACATGTTCAATTGCGGTGAAAACTACCGAACTGCACATCGCACGGGATCGCCCGTGTGTGGCCCTGGCCGGGCATTGAAACAGTTACCCGGTGGGGTATCCTACATCCCCCCAGGTAATACTTACCAGTTCTCCTGAATGACGCCGGAGTAACAGCTCTCCGTTGTCATCCACATCCTCAGCAAATCCGCTCACCAGAGCATTACCCTGTTGCACCTGGATAGCGCGACCCAAAGTTGATAATCGACTGCGCCACCGCTCTCGCATCAGCCGCGAGATTGGCATATACTGTTCCTTCGATATAGGAGAGCTAGACATGTACTCATGTTGCAGAGCTAAATAATCCATCTCAATACGATGTAGCAGGTGAGCAATCAATGTTTCGCGACTTACCATATGGCCGCAGACGGCCTCAAGGGTCGTTGCCGTGGTCATCAGGGATGCCTGCGCCTGCTCTGCAAGTTCCTGAACGCGCCCATTGACATTAATGCCGATACCCAAAATAGCAACCATACGACCTGTCTGGTCATGGCTGGTCTCGATGAGAATGCCAGCGACTTTACGGTTTTCAACGAGAATGTCATTGGGCCATTTGATAGTTGCAGAAACGCCACAGGTTTCTGCAATTGCGTCAACGACGGTCAGAGACGAAATCATCAACAGTAGGTGAGGTGGGAAGAGAGGTCTAAGCAATATGGATAATAACACATTGCATCCAGAGACATCTACCCAATGCCTACCCAGCCTACCCTTGCCAGCAGTCTGACTATCAGTGAGTACAACCACCCCTTCGTCTGGCCGTTGATGGGCCAACTGCATCGCCAGCACGTTGGTCGAGTCTACCACTGGCTGATAGAGCAATCGATCGTCAATGGCGAAATACTGAGTGTCGAGTAGCCTACGGAGCACTTCAATGTCCAGTAGTGAAGCACCGTCCAAGTTTCAATCCTGATCCCACTGTTGTGCTTAAAAAGTTAGAGTTTTGCTTCTATCATTCTCTATGAGCAGTTTGCACTGCGAGTCAAGGCCGGGGTACATCCATGTGGGCAACTGAAGTATAAAAACCCCAGAGCAAAAGGCAAGTCTGATTTTACCGATGCTCTGGGGAAGCGCTGCACAGGTAGTAGCTCAAGACCACCTACCAGTGAGCTTCAACTAGCGTTACCGCCAGTCACCTCTTTCCTGGAAGGTGTGAGAGGCTAACTTTGCGCCTGTACAGCGACTAGGTTGATTCATTGCACACCACCTCCTTTCGTTGTGTCTATTGTAACTTGCTTTTCCCCTGCTGTCAAGCTTTTTGGGGTTGGTTTTGAAATATAGCAGGCATACAAGCAGGTCATGTATAGAGTTGACACATTTCATCTGACGGCATACACTAAGACCTACGAGGATATTTGAGGAAGGAGGAATTTATGGCCATTGAACGAACGGCACATCCCTACATCGTTCGCGACCCCACCATTTATGGAGGCGAACCGATCGTTGAAAGCACACGCACTGGGGTGCGCCACATCATTCTGCTCTTCCAGGCGGGCAAAGACCCAGAAGAGATTGCCAATATTCATCACCTCTCCCTGGCCCAGGTGTACGACGCCATCAGTTATTTCTATGACAACGAGGCAGAGATCATGCACTACATTCGTCACGAATCCTGGGGCAACGCGTGAGTTGGTTCGTTCTTCCTGGCCCCCTTATGGGTCGGATGCCATACCAACTCGGCCCACTCAATAAAGTACAACACGTCCTATCCCTGGCAAAACTCTTCGCGTATGAGCTATACTATGTATAGTGACTGAACTATTACGGGATGGTGTTCCGTCCCAGAGATCTGTTTTTACTACGTACACGCTCCAAGTGATCTCGGTGTCCACAGACACGTACTACCGTCTTCTCATCACAGGCATGCACACAGCGTGATGGGACAAAGTGTACCATAGGCCTATGAGTATAGCAGGCCTGACCAAGAGTAGGGATACGTTCATCTGTCTACCATTGTTGAAATACATTGCAAATAGTTTATGCAGGAGGAGGACTTTGCATATGCAGCAGTACATTGACCTGCTCATAGATGCTCTCCTGGATGAGGGCTTTACAGTGGATGAGGCCAGCAGGCTGATCCATTTGCGCGAAGCATATGAAGAGCAACTGGCGAAACGAGAAACAAATCACCACCGTTTTATACGCTGGCTGGTCGAAAATGGCCGATTGAGTGACTGGTAGTTAATTTAGGATTTTAGGAAGGAGGCCTCTATGAAAGCGGTTGTCATGGCAGGTGGCGAAGGGTCGAGGCTACGACCATTGACCGTCAAACGTCCCAAACCGATGGTTCCGATTGCCGGCAAGCCGGTGATGGAACACATTCTCAATTTACTGAAGCGTCACGGCATTACAGAAGTCATTGTCACCGTGCAGTATCTAGCCAGCAACATCGAAGATTACTTTGGCAACGGCTCGCAGTTTGGCATGCGTATCACCTATTCACGGGAAGACATCCCATTGGGCACGGCTGGTAGTGTGAAGAACGCCGAAGAACAGCTCACCGAGCCATTTCTTGTCATTAGTGGGGATGCGTTGACAGACTACAACGTCAGTGAGGTCATCAGCTATCACCAGCAGAAGAAGTCGCTGGCGACACTTCTGCTGGCACATGTGCCCAATCCGCTGGAGTATGGTGTGATTATCACTAACGAGGATGGGCATATCACGCAGTTTCTGGAGAAACCGAGCTGGGGGGAAGTCTTCAGTGACACGATCAATACTGGTATTTACGTTCTGGACCCGAAGATTTTCACCTACTTCGAGAAAAACAAACCATTCGACTTTAGCCAGGAACTTTTCCCCATGATGTTGAAGCAGGGTGATCCCATATATGGATATATCGCTACAAGTGGCTATTGGTGTGATGTGGGAAATTTGACTGAGTATATGCGTGCCAACGCCGATGTCTTGCAGGGACGTGTGACGGTGGAGTTGATTGGCAAGAACATTGGCGGCAACATCTGGTGTGAAGAGGGGGTAGAGATTGCCGACGATGCACAATTGTACGGACCGATTTACCTGGCACATGAGTGTAAGGTCAAATCAGGGGCTATTATCCACGGGCCGAGCACGATTGGCAGCTACAGCATTATCGATGAGCGGGCACAGGTCGATCGTAGTATCGTGTGGAATAACTCGTATATTGGTGAGCGGGCCGAACTGCGAGGTGCGCTGGTTGGTTCCTCAACCGGTATAAAGAGTAAAGCGGTGATGTTTGAGGGATCGGTCGTCGGTGATAATTCGACCATTCAGGAAGGCGCTATCATCCAGCCAAATATCAAGATCTGGCCTGATAAGGAGATCGAAGCGGGAGCGGTGATCAATACCAGCATCATCTGGGGATCGCAGGGGAGACGCGGTCTGTTTGGTCGCTATGGTGTCACCGGTCTCGTCAACGTCGATATGACACCCGATTTCGCGACGAAGCTGGGTGCAGTGTATGGTTCCATTCTACCGAAAGGAGCGATTGTCTGCATCAATCGTGATGCCCGTCGCACGTCACGCATGATGAAGCGTGGGGTGGTTGCCGGTTTACCTTCAGCCGGGGTTGACGTACACGACATCAATCAGGTCCCAATTCCGGTAGCACGCTACTATATCCGCAGTACCAATGCAGTTGGCGGCGTCCATGTGCGTGCCGCGCCCTACGACAAGCGCATCGTGGATATCAAGTTCTTCGACCAGAACGGGCTGGACATCAATAAGACTACCGAACGCAAAATAGAAAATCTCTTTTTCCGTGAAGACTTTCGCCGCGTCTATGTCGATGAAATAGGCGCGATTGAAGTGTTGCCGAACTCTGATGTGCTCAATCGTTACCTGGAGGGGTTCGCAAAGGTGATCGACGATGAGATGGTACGGCAGGGCAAATTTCAGTTGGTCGTAGATTATGCTCACGGCGGCACGATTCAACTATTGCCAGGCATCTTCAATCGACTGGGTTGTGAGGTCATCGTATTGAATGAACGGATGGACGAAAAGCTTCTCTCACGCCCGATGGAGGAGGTGGAGAAGGATATCCAGCGCCTGGCTACAATTACCGGGACATTGAACGCTGATCTAGGGATGCGTATTGATCCCAGTGGGGAACGTATCTGGGTGGTGGACGATAAAGGTCGGGCCCTGGATGGGATGAAGATGCTGGTAGCCATGACGAGCCTTATCCTACGCAAGTATCGCAATGCGACAGTGGCAGCTCCAGTGACGGCTCCAAACGCCTTACAGCAGGTTGCCAAGCGTTATGAGGGACATATTCAACATACACGGGTTCTGCCATATGCCTTGATGACGGCAGCAGGGCGGGATGGGGTCGTCATGGTAGGTGATGGTCTTGGTCGCTTCGTCTTTCCAGACCTTCAACCCGCCTTCGACGGCATGCTCGCGATTGCCAAGCTGCTTGAACTGCTGGCCACCTTTCATGTGCATCTGTCGGAGGTGGTAGATGATTTACCGGTGTACTATATGAGTCAAACCAGTGTGGCTTGTCCATGGGAACATAAGGGCAAGGTAATGCGCATCCTGAGCGAGCAGTATCGCGAACGGCGCTCAAAGCCAATTGATGGCATCAAGCTCGACCTGGGCAATGAGTGGGTGTTGATCCTGCCGGATGCCGACCAGCCGCTCTTCCAGGTCATTGCCGAATCTATCTCGAGCGAGCAGGCGCAGGCGCTCGCAGAAAAATATGCCCGTGTTGTCAGTGGCTTGCAACAGTCAGGTGCCGCCGCTTGAATAAAAGTTATTAATTGCCTGGCACTGCACGCAGTGCCAGGCAAAATATACCAATGTTATTCTGCACTAGACTAGAGCAATGGCAAGAGGATGAAGCGGGGATTTTTGCTCCACCTGTTTGTTCCACAGACGTTCCACAGCACGCCGTACCCCTTCGCTGAAGTCGACTTCAGGACGCCACCCCAACGCACGCCAGGCAAGCTGATTGTCCAGTGCAACTACTGACCTTTCCAACGAAGATCCGATCACTGATGAGCCAGTCATATACAGCGGCTCTATCTCACTATGTAGCAGATCAGCCGCGGCGCGATAGAACTGGCTCAGATCAAAGCCCTGACCCGAGCTGATGTGTAGTGTCTGATTCTGTCCGCGTTCGAGTGCACAGAGATTGGCTCGTACCACATCGTCAATAAAGATATGGTCTCGCGCCTCGTTGGCAGTACCACGAATGAGGGGACGTTTCCCCGCTAACAACATGTGCACAAAATAGCTCAAGGGATGCTGCATCATTTCTGCGTCGGTCTCGCCATACACATCGGCATAACGGAAAATAGTATATTTCAAGCCATACTGGCTTCCATAGTAGCGCACATACCATTCACCAGTAACTTTGCTAATGTCTTGAGGTCGTTGTGGGCAGAGTGGTGAGTTTTCTGTTATCGGCAGATGCTTAGCGCTCACGCATCCATATAGGGTATTGCCCCCAGAAGCGAAGATGAGCTTGCCAACCGACGCGCTGACACAGCTATCCAACACATTCAAAAGGCCGCGCACATTCACATCCGCATCCGCCAATGGCCGCTCCCCAGGCAGCACATATTCATGCTGGGCCGCGTGATGGCTCAGCAGATCAGGACGCTCCTGCTGGAAAAGAGTTTGCAGTTTTCCATCGCGGATATCCATTTGGTAGAAGCGCGCACGCGGGTCAACTGCCTTGCGTGCCCCATTGACCAACGTATCAATCACAAACACATCGTGACCAGCATCCAAATAGGCTCGCGCTATGTGGGAACCGATAAAGCCCGCGCCGCCAGTAATTGCTATCTTCATGGAACCATTAGTCCCCTCTGTTCTTTCGTTGATAATAGAAATGTAGCCGGTCATCCGTCATGGATGCCCGGTAAGGTAAGCGTCACACAAGTGCCTTCACCCTCGCTGCTGCGCAGCGTTACGTTGCCATGCATGGCCTCCACAAGCTTGCGGGAAATGTAAAGCCCCAGGCCAGCGCCAGGAACCTGGTCGGTCGTGGGATGTTCCAGCCTGCTAAACGGCTTGAAGAGCAGCGCTTGTTGTTGGTGTGAAATACCAATGCCCTGATCACGTATGGTGATATGCAACATGGGTGTTCCTGGTAATGCCTGGGTTGCTTCGGCGAATAAGTGACTATGGGCGGGATGAGGAGTATGAGAGGCAGAGACCAGTAGCTCGATTGTGCCTCCATCCGGCGAATACTTGATGGCATTCTCCAGCAGGTTGGTGAGCACTTGTTCTAGGCGGTCAGGATCAGCCCAGGCAAGGGGTAACTGCTGGTCTAGAAAGCAACGCATGGAATATTGTTCAGGTTGCTGCTGATCGACTCGCCGTTGTGCCAGTTCAGCTACCCTTTGGCAGAGATGTGCCACGTCGACCTGGGTGAAACGTAGTGCTAAACGCCCTGCCTGTATGCGTGACATATCGAGCAGATCACTGATCAGCACTTCCAGGTGCTCGGCCTGTTCCATAATTGTTGCGAGGTATTGCCGCTGGCGTCCAGGGGTCATCTCCTTTATAGGGTTGTCAGCTATGCCATATGCCTGCAAGAGTTCTGCATAGCCCTTAATGGATGTCAGCGGCATGCGTAGCTCGTGACTGACCATAGAGATGAATTCATCCTTTTGCTCGTGTGTATCGGTGGAGTGAGTAATAATTACTCCGTCGGTGATATTCGCGGGATGTAGTGCCATCGGCGAACCGTTCATTGGGTCGATGAGATGTGGACGAAGGAGAGAAGTGTACAAATTGAGCAAGTTTTGCTCCAGACTCTGTGCGGCCTTAACGAGAAAACCACTCAATAGCAGATGCTCACCGTGAGGAAATGCTTCTGCTTGTGGGTTGGTTACGAGGAAAAGGCCTAACAGACCTGCAGGACGCTCAAGCGGTGCTGCAGCGATGCTGAAAACCTCGCCGCTATACACCTGAAATTGGTTGCTACTCTGAACTTTTCCGGTTTGAATGGCCATATCGCATAAAGCGCGAACGTGCTCATCATGGAGCAAGATGTTGATATCTGCTGAACCGCCAACGTAATGGTAATAGTTGGTAGGGAATAGTTCGAGAAGAGGATGCCGCACCTGCGGCTCGGGACAGCCAAGCAGTAGATGAACGCTACCACAACCAAGCAGATGATGAATCTGGCCAGCCAATGCATGAAAATGTGCTTCTGCCGACATTGTCTACTCACCTCTTTGCTACACCACGCGTGGGCTCCTGCCCTTACGTTTTTAGTATATGAGTGCGGCAAACAAGTAGGCAGAGAAACTTATTGTTTGTTGAGGCTGATCGAGCCAGAACCTGTTTGTAGTATCAATTCAGCCCGGGGTGGATTGCCTATGTCACCATGCGCTTCATGGGCGTCGGGGGGCTGCAAATTGACTTCTGCAAAATCAGAGGTGATATTACCAGAACCTGTGGTAGCTTTCACATGTACGGATGTATTGCCCGGCAAGGTGATCTCGATATCACCAGAACCTGTCTGAAGTCGATAACTTCCATGGGGATCGAGAGAGCTGTTCAATGTAATTTCGCCGTTTCCCGTATTGAGCGTCGATTGCCCGCTGAGGGTGTCATGACTTGCATCGATAGAGCCGCTGCCGGTTTCTAAGAGCATCTGCCCGCTCACACCGCTTACATCAATGTCACCAGGGCCTGCCTTTATTTGTAGATCAGCAGTAGCAGGCACGGTTACGTCGAGATTAACACCTGCTTGGCCGAATGAACCGAATCCATTATCTCCCACGGTAACGGTAATTGTATTGCCATCCTGGCTCTGGCCATAGTTTATCTGAGGGGTATTGCCAAAACTGTTATCCTCCTGGGTTGGGTTGAAAGTAACAGTGTTGGTACTGTCAGCCTGAACTTGGATGGTGCCGAAATTATCGATTATCACGATCGTTGGATGAATACCAACCGAGAAACTAGCCGGTTTTAGATATTGCTCGCTTTGAGGATGAGGATGAGGACCGAAGAACGGACTTGCGATTCTACCCATGAGTGCAAAGGCGATTAACACGAGAATGAGCCAAAACCACGGGCTAAGTCGTCTATGTGGCTGTTGTCCGAACTGACCCGCTCCTATCTTTTCTGCTTCAGGGCCTACGTAGGGAGCAGATCCCGTGTATACTCTTTCTTGCTGTGGTGGCGACGTAGCTTGCAACTGTGGTTGTTCGCGTGGGTCGGAATTAATTGGCTGAGGGATGTATGGCTCCTGCTCGTCGGTATTGACCTTACCCTGTTGAGGAGATCGCCACTCGGGGTCAGCAAACTGCATCTCCTGGTCGTTCATTATATTTGGCTGCCTTTCTTATCTTGCTTCAGTGTGGTTGTTCTCTTTGTTTTACGTAGCTGAGAAAGGGTTTGTTGCAATCTTTTTGCTCTTGACCGCCAAGGCAGAGCAAGGTACAATGGGCCGGTACAACATAGAGCATAGATCTTAGAGATCATGTAGCAAAAGGATAGAAATTTGATGTCCGATACTGGCCAAAAGCAGACAGAATCTACGAACTCTGTTGAGAATGAAGCGACCCAATTTGGGGGCATGGGTATTGTGGAGATTTCGACGCCTGAAACTGTGGTTGCACCAGAAGCGCCTGCCAGGCTGATGTCACCGCCTTCACCGGCGCAACAACGGCAGAGTCGTGCTGGGAATGCCGAGCATATTGCCGCAAGACGGCCCGTTCCACCATTAGATGTCGATGCGCCCGAGGTGAAACAACGCTTGAGCGAGTTGCGCACGGAGATGACTACGTTAGTGACCGACCTACGTTGGGGTGGTGCCTCTGTAGAGGAGATCGCCGAACGTGTTGTTCCACTCCTCAACGTAGGCTCAGTCCAACAATGGGCTCAGCCGTTGGTTGCAACTATCCTGGAGATAGACCGTGCTGGTAATCTGATACCTGTCTGGCTAAAAGTAATCGAGCAAGAAGACGATGTTGACCTGCCTCCCAGTGCAAATCCTGCGGAGACGATGATAGGACGTGCCAGGCGTTTTGCACTTCTGATGCTGGGCAACTACAAATCACCGGAACTCTCCGAGGTTCTGGGCAAGCTGGCTGTGGATCCCAATTCGTCTATGTATGCTACGAAGTCGCTGGAGAAACAGGGTACAACCCCTGCCATGCAGGCTTTGATCAGTGCCCTCAAGGATGCGGAAGGCTGGGCGAAAGTAGACATCGTTGATGCCTGCACGACTCTGAAGTATTCTCGCTTTGATGAACTCCTGCTGGCGAGTGGCCTTGACCGCGCTGCCGGTCTGGAAAGCTACATCGCCGTTCCTCTGTACCGCACCATCGAACTGGGACGGTACCTACGAGGCGGGAATGAAGTCGCTCCACGTCTTACTCAACAAGCTGCGATGGTTATCAGCCAGGTCTCGCAGGATAGTATGAGCGGCTATCCAAGTGCGGAGATGGTGCCAATTATCTTCGAGCGTGATCTATCACCGCTGGCAAGAGCGCTTTTTGAAGGTGTTCGTAAGTCCCCAAACTGGCGCAATGTGATTGCGCTGCATCGTCTCGGCCTACTGCTTGGTCGCTACTGGGCCGACGTAACGCGTGGAATCGTGCAAGACCCCCGTATTGTCCAGCCCGTGAGCGCCTGTGTGCCGATGATGCCCGATGTTGAACGTTGGATGAATGGCCCTGGTCGAGACGTGTTGTTAGAAGCACTTACCAGTTCGGAGGAGGAGGCACTCGCACCCTGTGTGAAGGCGCTGGGTGAGTTGCGTGAGCTGCGTGCCATCTCTGTGCTTACCGCTCGTCTGGATGCTACCACGCGCATTGCTGATCGTGAGCAAGCTCTGCAACTGGGAAGTATTTGTGAGACATTGGGCCTCCTGGGCGATCGTCGCGTTGTCGGCTCCATGCAGCAATTTATTGGACGTGTCGTCAATATCGGGTCGCGAACCGCACGCCCCAAACGCCGCGACAATTTGTCTGCCGGTGATGCTGACATACCTGGAAGCATTGTCTTTGCTGCGGTTATGCGTGCATTTGGGCAGTTGAATGACCGTAGTACACTAGACTTCATCATCCGTGCTACCGGTGACTTCGACCCATATGTGCGCACACAAGCCTTTGAGGCGCTGAGACGTCTTGATCCGCTGGGCGAGGACATGCGCAGCCGCATAGCCGTGCGAGAGGCTTTGAGTGATCCCCGTGATAGTGTTGTGCGCATAGCCTGTCAACTTGCTGCACAATATCGTGATGTTGATGCCGCCCCAGCTCTGCGTCGTCTCGCTGAGACGCGCCCTGAATTCACTGCGTCCGTGTATGATGCCCTGCGACAACTTGGCCAGGAAGTGAGGTGACATACGGATCTGATAAAAGAGAGGCTGGGTAATCTGCAAGGTTATCCAGCCTCTCTTTTATCAGATCCGGTTTCTTTGGCCCATTTCTGTATACTATAGTTAGGCAGGGTTCATAGGGGCTGCTACCCCTATGCGGAGGTGTGAGGGCAAGCAAGCTAGAAGCTTGCAGTTCCCCAAAACTCCTCTCATCAACAGAACTTGCCTATTATTTCTTGAGGAAGAACGGACGAGATGAAAATGTTGGTAGGGAAAACTCTCGGTGGGTATCATCTCCTAAGACTCATCGAAAGCGGTGGTATGGGCGATATCTACCTGGCTCAGCATCCACGCATCGGGCGGAAAGTAGCGATTAAAGTTGTTTGTGGCGAGCTACGTGCTGTTCCAGATACCCCGGAGGGCAGGAATGCTGCTGCGCGTTTCGAGCGGGAGGCGCGTGCGGTCGCAGCGTTAGAGCATGAACATATTTTGCCGCTCTATCATTTTGGCGAAGAGAGCATCGAACCAGGTGGCTTCCCAATCACCTATCTTGTCATGCCCTATCTAGCTGAAGGTTCGCTATGGAATTGGTTACAGCGACGCACACAGCAACTTGGCTTTAGCTGGCCGATCTCGGCTGAAGAGGCTGGTCACTATCTCATGCATGCCGCTGCCGCGTTGCAGTGTGCACATGATCATGGCATTATTCATCGCGATATTAAGCCGACAAACTTTTTGATTCGTCTCGAGAGCCCTTCATCACTGGCTGAGCAACATGCCTGGCTCTCTAGTATCTTTCCCCAGGGTATTCCCTACCTGTTACTGGCAGATTTTGGCCTGGCCGCTTTCTATCGTAGCGGACACAGACTTCATCGTTCGGTTGGTACTCCGCTCTACATGGCTCCTGAGCAATTTGATGATTCGACATTGGCAAACTCTGGGCCGGTCGGGCCTGCTGTCGACCAGTACGCGCTTGCGGTGATGATCTACCAGCTTGTGACGGGCCGTGCCGTTTTTGAAGGAACAGCGAGCCAATTACTGCACCATCACCGTTGCACACGGCCTACGCCACCGAGTGTGTGCAATCCGTCTCTGCCGGTTGAACTGGATGCAGTGTTGCTGCGAGCGTTAGCAAAGGCGCCGGGAGAACGCTATCCTACCATCCTGGGGTTTGCGCAGGCCTACCATGCTACGTTACAAGAGGTGTCGTGTTCACGTCTCGCTGGTGGATCGGCCTCCAGGGAGAGGCTATGGGTACGGGAGGTAAAAGCCCAAGAAGTGGCGTCAATGGCTCACACCGGTCGTGATCGCGCCACTGTTCTGCTGCCGGCGATAGGCAGGATCATGGTGCCGACATATCCGCCACATCCCCTGCTGCCTCTACGTCCTGCGCAGCATGAGTCTGCGATGTTAGCTCAATCCTCGTCTGCAGCGATAGCAACGCTGGACAATCCCAAACGCCGTGGGCAAACGCTGCATCCGCTGCAGCAGGAGGCAGGCCCAATCTCTGACGGCGAATCGTGTGCCATACAAGAGCCGGGTTCAGAGTGTAATACTTCAGTATCAAAGCGTGTGGCACGATATTTATTTGAATATCGTGTAGCCATGTTTGGAGTGATTATACTCTTGCTGGTACTGATTGTGCTCCTCCTTGTGAGTAGGTTGTGGGGGTACGTCTAACTGTTTCCCATTTCTCTGGGGAGCGGCTTTTGCTACAATTGCTATGAAATAAAAACAGTTCCTTTGTTGCTTTTTTCGTATGCAGAAGGTATGCTTGTTGTACGAAGGAAGAAACGTTGTCCTCACCATCCCTACCAGGCTAGAACGAGGAGCATTCCCTATCTGATGAACACCCAAGTATTTTCGGCAGGGAGTAGAATCCGTGTGATTAGCTATAGTCCCTTCAGAGGATTGAGAGGAACCATCCGAACGGTCGATAGCATTCCTCACCTGGATGTTGACGAACCGTTTTGTTTCTACCATATCGATCTAGAAGGCGCCCATATCAAGGAACCGATCTGGTTTGAACATCATGAGGTGGAGTTAATTTCTCCTCATGGGAGCACCTCTCTCAAAAGCGCGTAGAGCAGGCGGGTATCAGCGTGGATACCCGCATTTTGTTGCCTTTTTCATCTACTATTTGCAGACATCTACATACCACCTGTCTTCGTAAGGGCAATAGCTAACAGTTACCATATCCAGCAGAATATGGTCGAGGTGTTTCTCTAATGCCAGGCTGATGCATTGCTCGGTAAGCAGCTCTGTCCTCTCAGGTGAATCAGGAACTACCTCGTTATGCTTGTCGGGGCAGTGCATGATGATAGAAATGGTGGCTGGGAGAATGGTCATGCATCTGCCTCTGAATAGGGGGTAGGTGACTGTCACAGCGCCTACGAAGACAGTGCCGTATAGCTCCTGCAATGCAAGGGCAACGTACTGCTCGACAACAAGCTCTATACTCTCTCCTGTGCATGTATCAAAGTATCGGATGATGGTGCGGATCGTCCACATGGTTCCGCTCCTTTCGGGTGGTATGCTCGACTCGACGAGTGTCATTGCATTGAAGAGCAGATGGGCGTAATTGGGTTTTTGTGCAGACAGGGACAATTCACATCCGTCGCTTACGCTGCTGGTGTGTAGCTTTATAGCAAAGCCACTTGTAATAATGGACGTTACAGGACGTTGCATATAAAAAACGCATCCAATAACTTTGTACGTTACCGGATGCGCGACGGATGTGTGATGCTTATGATAGCTATACCAATTGTGCAAACACCAGCATACTTAAGGTTGGGCAGCTTCGAAAGGGTAGGCGCCAGGTGTGTACGTTTGAATAAGACTACTGGCTCTTTCTAGTTGCTCATTGTCCCAACTCACTAGAGGGATGTTCAATTGAGATGCAACAGCAACATAGATAGCGTCCCCGGCGCGTAACTGCAGATCAGTGGCTATGTTGATCGCTGCTTGTATTAATGCGGAATCTAGCGAGACAAATTGTATTGCATTCGTATTGTTCAAATTTTCCAAGGCCTTCTTCGATAAATCAGGCTGTCCTGTTCGTCTAGATACCGCTGCTGCCACCTCTATCTGCAGAAATACTGGTGCCACTAGAAGTCCCCCGGAGGCACTGAATTGGTTCAGCCAAAAAAGACTCGTGTTATGATTGGTATCCAGGGGCATTAACTGGCTTACCAGCACGCTGGCATCAACTACGATTCTAGTATCCACTAAAGTTCACGTCTTCCTTCACGCACTATCTCAACCGCATCTACTTTATCTGGTAGATATTTTCCAATCTCAGAGGCGAGCTGCTCCATCTTTTCCCAGAAAGGAGTGAGGTCTTGCTGGACGCTTGGTTTTGTTTCGCTTGCTGGCACTAGGCGGGCGATGACTTTACCCCGTTTGGTTACTTCAATAGTCTCGCCCTCTTCCTCAACCAAGCGCAGAATCTCCTCAATGCGTTCCCTTAATTCGCGTACCCCAAGCGTTTTCATAGTTTTCTCCTCATGTAGTTGCACTTGTGATCTACATTATAGCAGGTGCTATCCTTGCTAGCCATAGGTGTAGTATCCTCCATGTTTGCAAACGATGTTGGGTATCGAATGTATGAAATGGTTGTGGACAAGTAGTGGGCGGTAAATCAGCGATAGGCACGATGAATCGGCACCTACAGCTGATCCACCAATCTTCTCGCCGCGTGGAGCCACCGTTCAGGCGTATCGTCGGGAACCGAACAGCCATTCGCCAGGATTAAGCGTCTGCCCTTCGTTTCGGCCAGGGCGGCCATGATCTCGTTCGTCAGTTCTACCTCACTGCCATGGGTGAGGGGACCACGTTCGGCCAGGCCTGCCATCAGACACTTATCGGTCAGCGTCGACGCCTCCTCCAGGGTTGGTCCGGTGAGCCGGTCACTCCAACTCATCACAGCAACCGGGTAATCCGTGAAAAGGTCAAAGTAGAGCGTATCTCCTTCTTGCGATGGATCGGCATGGACATGCACGATGTTCAGCCAGCCCGCTTGCGCTCCTTCAAGCACCTGCAGGTCGTAGGGAAGACCGAAACGAGCATATTCTTCCCGCGTAAAATCGATGTTGGTAGCCCCCATACAGGAGAAAAATATACCGCTTGCTCCTGCTTCGATAGCCGCCTCCGCCAGTTCGCGGAGATTGGCCGTTAGTATCTTCAACCCTTGCTCGAACGAGTCTGGATCCTCTCGCGCATGTTGTATGGCTGTGGCCTTGCTGGTGAAACGCATTGTTTGGGTTAAAGGGCTGAACACGGTGAGAATAAGGGGAAAGTCGCTGCCCAGTTGGGCACGGAGTCGGCGAATACAGACGAGTTGTTGCTCGAAGCTGGGGGTGTCCAGCCCCAAATGCGGCAAGGTGTTCCACTGTGCAGCATGTGTAATCGGTGTTTGGGGGGCAGGGTAGAGAAGGTCCGGCATTATTTTCACGATGTCGAGGTCGAACTTCTCGCGGAAAAACTCCATCGTGAATTCGGCCAGGCGCTGTCCCGATCCTTCCGGTCGGAAGTGATGCCAGAAACAGAGGGGTACGCGATCTACAGGCTGTCCAGCAACCGCTGCACGTACACGCTCGCCTGGTGTCATTGGCTCAGGCTGTGCTGTCATACTTCTGGTCCCTCTTGATATTCTTGAACGTATTCAATCGGATATGCTCGTGATCGTTCGATAGGCGTAAGCCCTTGAGCGTAGCGTGTTTTGTCGTGCTGCGATTGTTCTTCTATGCGTTCGTTGTATACCTTTTCATACAAACGAGCTAGCAGGATACCGAGCGCCGCACCTGTTGCCATCGCTATCAGTTTTGCCAGTGATGTGCCAAGATTATTCATGCTGCTTCCTCTCTCTGTCATATCGGCAGTTGACCGAAAAAATGCCTATTACAGTGTATACGGTATGGCAAGTGGATAGTTACAACCTTACAACCTGACACAGGATGCAGGAGAAGAGGTTTTTTACCCCTCGACTAGTTGCTAAGTTTTTGGTAGTATGTGCGGCAACAACTTAAAAGATGTAGCATTGTTTTACTTCCATCTTCTAGAAAGACAAGAGAAGAGAAGGTGTTTTTATGATGGACGGATTGCAACGTCGCATCCAGATTGCCCGTGGCAAAATGCCTGCCGATTTGGTCCTGCGTAATACACAACTCGTTAATGTGTGTAGCGGCGAATGTTACGCCGCTGATGTTGCCATAGCCGATGGTCGAGTTGTAGGTGTCGGTGCTCCTGGCGACAGGAACGGTTATCAGGGGCGCGAGGAACGCGACCTGCAGGGGCGTTGGCTGGCCCCTGGACTCATCGATGGTCACATGCATATCGAAAGCACGATGATGGTGCTTGCTGAGTTTGCGCGCATTGTCACACCACGCGGCGTGACCGCTATCATTCTTGATCCTCACGAATTTGCCAATGTCATGGGTGTTGCGGGCATTCGCTACGTTCTCGAATCTGGGCATGGCCTGCCGCTCTCTACCTACGTCATGCTTTCATCATGTGTTCCTGCCTCATCCTTTGAAAGCCCATACCGTGCCCTGATGGCCAATGACCTCCTGCCTCTGCTCGAAGATGAGCGTGTGCTCGGCCTGGCCGAAATGATGAACATGCCGGGTGTATTACAGGGCGATGAACAGGTATTGGCGAAGATCGTTGCCACGCACAAACACGGCCTGGTCGTTGATGGGCATGCTCCTGGACTCAGTGGACGCGATCTCTGCGCTTATGCTGCGGCTGGTGTCATGTCCGATCACGAATGTACCACGCTTGAGGAGGCCCGCCAGCGAATTCGCCTGGGCATGTGGCTCATGATCCGAGAAGGTTCTGCGGCACGGAACCTGGATACGTTGCTGCCGCTGGTCAGAGAACTGCATCCGCCGCGTGTCTTCTTCGTCACGGATGACCGCGACCCGCAGGATTTGACCACCCGCGGACACATCGACTCAATGGTGCGCCGCGCAATCGAACTGGAGCTTGATCCGGTCGAGGCGGTGCGTCTTGCCTCTTATAATACAGCGCAATACTTCCGGCTCTATGATCGCGGTGCGATAGCTCCTGGCTTTGTCGCAGACCTGGTCGTACTGGATGACCTGCGCACATTTCAAGTCGAGTCGGTGTATAAGGATGGTGTACTGGTTGCGCGCGATGGCAAACTACTCGTTGACCTGCCTGTTGTCGCCCCACCTGCTGCCGCTACTAGCACCGTGCATATTGGCAACATTCAAGAGGCCGACCTGCGTATGCCCGGTAAGGCTGGATGTGTTGAAGTAGTCGGGATTGAGCCTGGACAGATTACGACGAAACATCTGCAAGAAGAAGCGTCCATACGCAAAGGTGAGATTGTCGCCGACCCTACGCGTGATTTGCTCAAGCTTGTTGTAATCGAGCGACATCATGCCAGCGGACGTGTTGGCCTGGGACTGGTCAAGGGCTTTGGTTTACAGCGCGGTGCGCTTGCCTCTAGCGTGGCGCATGATGCTCACAACCTGGTCATTGCAGGCGTGAGTGATGGTGATATTCTCAAGGCGGCGCGAGCATTGGAAGAGATGGGTGGTGGCTTCGCTGTCGTGGTGGATGGAGAGGTACGTGCCAGTGTACCATTGCCACTGGGTGGTCTCATCTCGCCACTGCCTGCTGCTGAACTGGTACAGCAGCTGCATACGCTCGACGCCATAGCTGCCGCTCTCGGATGCAAACTTGAACACCCCTGTATGACGCTCAGCTTCCTGTCGCTCTCGGTCATTCCGGCACTGAAGCTCACCGATCAAGGGTTGGTCGATGTCGAAACGTTCACATTGCTGCCGTTACAAGCTTAATTTGGCTGGATGTTTGAGTTACTTGAGTTACCTGGTACCCGCAAGGGGCACCACTACATTAGAGAATAAATACTATGTTACTTAACCTACTTGAATATCATTGGGCGGAGCATATTGACGATGCTCTGCTGTTGCTGGCACGCCTGGATGTCAAAACTGTGCCATTGGCTGGCGGTACGTACCTGCTTGGTCTGCAAAATGACAGTATCCAGGCAGTGGTTGACCTGCGAGAGCTTGGGCTTGCCTACATCACCGAAGATGCGCGCGGAGTTCATATTGGCACGATGACCACGTTGCAAAACATGGTGGATGCCCCTGTGCTCAAAAATCTGGCGATGGGATTGCTTGCGCGTGCAGCGTTGGCTTCCTCGTCCTCACGACTGATTCGCAACTGTGCCACCCTCGGCGGTACGCTTGGCGCGGGCGCCGCGTCGCAAGCGGACCTGCTTACGGCCCTGGCGGTGATGGATGCCGAAGTCGTCTTGCGCTCTAACTCGAAGTCGCAGGTCAATCTCAGTGGGGGGACGTTTGACCATCCAGGGTTGGCACTATCAGGTGTCACACTGCGAGGTAAGCAGGAGCGACGTGTGCCATCGAGTGTGCTCTCACTGGAACGTCGTCCCAACGAACTGATCGTCGAAGTGCTCATTCCTCATCCCGCTCCGGGCTGTGGTACGTCATTTATGCGTGTCGGGCGTACATCTGCGGATGGAGCCCTCTTGAATGCTGCTGCGCTGGTGGAGGTGACGAATGGCATCTATCAGCGCGTACGATTAGCGTTGGGTGGAGTCAACATGGAGCCGGTGCGACCGGAAGGTGTTGAGAGGCAACTCGAAGGCCAGCCTGTGACCGACAATCATGAGGAGAGTCAGCGTCTGCTCTCAGTGCTGCAAGAGGGGATGGCTGGCTTCCGTCCGCCGTCTGATTTTCGCGCCAGTAGTGGGTACCGGCGTGTGAGCGGATTGAATCTGGCGTACCGTGTGCTTGAGGAGGCCATAAACACCTCGCATTGGCATAGCGTGATTTCGTCCGAAGGGAAGGTATGAGGCATGGAGCTTGAACTGCGTATCAACGGAATTGTCAAAAGCCTGGATGTTGCCTTCAACGAATCGCTCATGACGGCGCTACGCCGGGAAGGGTATTTTAGTGTGAAGCATGGGTGTGAGACTGGTGAGTGTGGTGCCTGCACCGTGCTCGTCGATGGTGTGCCCCGCCCGAGTTGCGTCATGCTGGCAGCACAGGCTGGTGGCTGCACGCTGGTGACGGCAGAGTGCCTGGGATCTGCACAGAAGCTCCACCCATTGCAAGAAGCGTTTGTCGAATTGGGTGCGGTGCAATGCGGGTTCTGTACGCCGGGCATGCTGCTCTCTGCCTATGCCCTGCTGCAAGGGAATCCTCACCCAACCGAAGAGGAGGTGCGTGATGCTCTCTCTGGCAACTTGTGCCGCTGCACGGGCTACGTCAAACCGGTACAGGCCGTCATGCGTGCCGCCGCAGGCCTGCGCGGTGAGCAAGAAAATGTTGTGGTGCCCCTTGCGGGAACCCTGTCTGGGGGACAGGTAACCAGGGGGGTAGTGGGCGAGCCAGAGCGCAAAGTCGATGCTATCAAGCTGGTAACAGGCAAACCAGTCTTCGTCGATGACATTGAACTGCGGTATATGTTGCATGGGCGACTATTGACCAGCCCACATGCTCACGCGCGCATTCGCAAAATCGACGTATCTCAAGCGCGAGCGTTGCCTGGTGTGCATGCCGTGTTGACCTACAGAGATGTGAAGCGGGTTCCCTTCACTGCTGCCGGGCAATCATGGCCCGGGTCCGAGGAGGGTCCGCATGACCAGTACTGCCTGGATAGCACCGTGCGCTTTGTGGGTGATCGTGTGGCGGCTGTTGCGGCTGAAACACTTGAAATTGCCGAACAGGCGCTGAGCCTCATCCGCGTCGATTATGAAGTTCTGCCAGTCGTGCTAGACCCGCGCCATGCGATAGAGCCTGAAGCGCCGTGCCTGCATGCTGAGACCGATTCGTATGGTATCTACAATGCATCACGTAACGTAGCTGCGCACATTCACGCCGAGGTAGGCAGTGTAGACCGCGGGTTTGCCGAGTCAGATCTCGTTATCGAAGGTGAGTATGTCGTTCCGCAGGTGCAGCAAACTCCTATCGAGAACCACAATGTCGTCTCGTACTGGGATGAAGATGATCGTCTCGTCGTGCGGAGCAGTACAGAGGTGCCACAGTATGTGCGTCGTATCATTGCCCCGTTGATTGGCTTACCACCGAAGCGTATTCGTGTCTTGAAGTCGCAGGTCGGTGGAGGCTTCGGCGCGAAGCAAGATATTTTGCTTGAAGACATCTGCGCATTGCTCACAATCGCGACGAACCGCCCTGTAAGGCTAGAACTCTCACGTGCTGAGGAGTTCCGAAGCAGTCGTTCGCGCCATGCAGACATAGTGCGTATGAAAACTGGCGTCAAGCGTGATGGTACGATCATGGCCAATTCGATGACGGTACTTGCTAACACGGGAGCTTATGGCATGCATGCCTTGAGTGTGCTGCGTGACATCGCTTTGCAAACGCTGCCGCTCTATGCCTGTCCCAACATGCGCGTTGTTGCGCAGGCGGTATATACGAATGTGTCTCCTGTGGGAGCCTTTCGTGGCTATGGTACACCACAGGGATTCTTTGCCCTGGAGAGCCAGATGGACGAGGTAGCGCAGCGGTTAGGTATGGATGAGCTGGAGTTGCGTCGCAAGAACTGGCTGACGGTGGGCAATGAAAATCCTCTTGTAAGGGCGCTAGAGGGGACTATGGGGGCAGGGGAGACAGGAAAAGATACAGCAGCAAACCGTGAGCATGCTATTGAAAGCTGTGGACTACCACAATGTTTGCGGATAGTGGAAGAAAAACTTGATTGGAAGGAGAAGCATGGCAAGGGCACTACTGGCCGCTTCCGGCGTGGCGTTGGCGTTGCGCTCGCAATGCATGGTAGATCCGGTTCAGGTATGGAGATGAGCGAGGCTACCATCAAACTCAATGAGGATGGCTCAATCAATTTACTCGTTGGTGCTCTTGATGCCGGTACCGGTTCTGATACGCTGCTGGCGCAGATTGCTGCCGAGGTGCTGAGCGTGCGCGTGGAAGATATCATCTTACCTTCTTCTGATACAGATCATATGCCTTTCGCTAGCGGTGGGTATGCATCGGCATACGTCAGTGGAAGTGCAGTGAAACGTGCGGCGGAGCAGGTACGCCGGCAGATACTGGCTGTTGCAGGTCGCATATTGAAAGCCCCTCCTGAAACGCTGACTATGGCAGACGGCATGATTGCTACTCCCGGCGGCGAGAAGGTGACGCTTGCGCAGGTGGCGCTACACTGCTTGTACGTCGAAAACCATCAGCAGATCATGGCGACTGCCTCGTGGGTGAGCGATGGTCAGCCTCCTTCTTTTGCAGCGCAAGGTGCAGAGGTGGAAGTCGATACGGAGACTGGCGAGGTGCGTATCCTCAAGGCAATCTCAGCAGTTGATGCAGGCAGTGTCATCAATCCCCTCATTGCCGAGGGTCAGGTTGAAGGTGGGGCAGTTCAGGCGCTTGGCTATGCCGTCTGTGAGGAGATGCTATATGCCGCCGGTGGCGACCTATCTGGTGGAGACCAGTGAGGCTTCAGGTCCATTTGGTGCCAAGGGTGTGACTGGAATTGCAATCAATGGTATGGCTCCTGCAGTCGCTAATGCGGTTGCTGATGCTCTGGGGGTACGAATATGGCAGCTCCCACTTACTCCTGAGCGTGTGCTGCGTGCTATCCATGCGGCTGCTACGAAACGCTGATAGCGTGTGTGCTGGAGGCTAAAAGCATAGGCAACTATTCAGGCCTCCTCACCACCCACTGGCGGCGAGGAGGCCTGAATAGTTATCCGATTTGTAGAGCCAACTGTCTTTACGCAGCCAATGCGTTCACCTGGTTCAGTAACGCCTGGCCCTGGGAGATGAGCTGCTTCGCTTGCTGTTGGCTAATAGGCTGGCCGTTGAATTCTGCACCCTCCAAGAGGGCTATCATCTGATCTGCAATGCTATCACGCTGGCCGTTGAAACTGATGAGCTGGTTCTCGAGAGTGGTATAGGTGCTGTCATCGGCTGAACTTCCGCTCTCCAACGCCGTTGTCGAGATTTTCAGCGTTGCCAGGCCGAGTTGCCCAACAGGCGCATTGATCTGCTTGTACACCTGTGCAAGCTGCATCACAAGCCCACGATTCATCAACAAAGAGTGAGGTATAGCCCAGCCATTGAGGTCCTCGAAGAGCACACGCCCCTGGTGAGCATAGTCGTCCTTCAAGCCGAGGAGCATCAAGATGGTCGGGCGGATATCGGTATGATCCGACCAGGTGGTGCTATCGACACCTACCTGAGCCACACCTGGTCCAACCATACCAAGCCAGGTAGTAGTGATTTCCGGTTGCACATCACCATGGTTCCAGGCGAAACCGGGGCTCTCCGTGACACAAGCCGAAATGCAGTTGGCTGCGCCTTGAAAGAGGAAGTAATTGGGATCGGCAAACATCGTGAACGTCGGCGTCCTTGCAGGGTCGGCTGTCACCATATGCAGCAGTTTCATCTCCACCGGATCGGCCAGGAATTTGGTGAGGGTATCGGTATTACCAGTAATCGGATTCACTGCCGTCAGGTTTCCCGTGGCACGCTCGAAGGGACGAGTGACAGTCTCATCATCCCGAGCCGGATTGCCAGTGATATAGACTGTGGGAGCGTCGTCGGAGTGGACCTTGAATGGATTTTTGATACCTTGCTCCGTCGCCAGCAGACCGGCCAGGTTGGTACTGATCTCACCAATCTGGCTGTAGGTGCAAGGTGTCGTCACCCCATCGCAGCCCGCGGGACTGGGCGGGCCACCCACGAAGTGGTCACCTTCGTCAGCAGTGAACACGAACAACGTGTTGCTCTGGTTGATCCCATCGTTGGCCAGCCGGGTGAAGAACTTGTTGAAGGCATCATCGTACGCCGCCAGTGCCGCAACGTAGCCAGCCTGGCCTGGCCCGAATGCAGGGCCGTTGGGGTGCGCATCGTGCGCATCGGAGATATAGGCATAGGTCACAGGCACTCCATTTTCCTGCATTGCAGCCACATAGGAGAGCGAGACGGCTGCTTCCATGCCATCAAAGCCGGGGAAGCCGATATGACCCTGCGGATCCTGAATGACGTTGCCGTTCAGGTCCGTCAGTGGTCCCTTTGGGCTGATCTGCGGCGCGACGTACTTGTGGCCGAAGAGGCCCTTGTACCCCGAATAGCCATCAGGCTCATTGGGCAGCAAATCAGGCACGCCAGTGTTGGCGGAAGAGCAGAGGGCATTTCCTAATGCACAGTGGATGCCGATGCCGACAAAGTCAGCAAACGCCTGCCCCGGATTCGATGCAACTTCAGCGGCCTGTGGCGAGCTTGGTCCGAACACCGTAGGAATGTCAGTGGCGATGTTCTCGAGCGTCACATTCGCCGTCCCAACTCCACCGAAGTTGCAGCCGGCACGGGTGTACGGCACCCACGGTGCCGGGGCGTTTAGGCCATTTGCAGCGAGCATGTTAAATTTCGTATCGGTCGGTGTCGACGTAGTCGGATCGAAAATAGGGTCAGTCCAGTAGGCGAAGGAAACACCGAGGTTGCTCGTGCCGTTAGGATTAAAGTACCGGAAGCTGTTACTGACCGGCACACCATGGCGGTCGCCATAGACACCCGTGAACGAGGTCAGGATGTCGGTCGCCGTATGCGAGATCAGCGGTGTGTGATGATTGGAGAGCAACACGCCATTGTTCTCAATAAAGTTAAGCAGGTGGGGCATCTGCTCCAAGTCCGAAGGCACGTTCGGATTGTCACGTGTGAAGTGAGTGTTGTCAAACTGGATGTAGATCACATGGCGAATGTCACCTTTGGACGAGTTGAGTTGACAGCCCCCTGCTGTTTTTGTATGAGCGCTCGCGACTGGCGCTCCTACAAATCCTATCGATATCGCCAGGAGTGTCGTTATCACAACGATGAGTGTGAAGGATTTTCGCCAGAGCCGTGTGACTTGATTCATCGGTTCTCCTTAAATAAAACTACTAAATAAACACAATACTAGCCGTGCTCAGAGCACGGCGAAATAAAACCGCACAAACCACTTTCACAGCCACGTTTATACTGTAACTTTTTTCTGTTAAGTCAGGGGGTAACATCCGGTTACGTTTTTGTTAAGAAAGGGTAGCAATTCGCAAAAATTGGTTGAGGTTTGTTAACCTTCCAAAAAGCTTGACAACTACCACGTTTGCAGTTATGATCGTAGAAACGAGATGTAGTGGCATCCCTTGTGGGTGCCAGGAACTTTCAACCAGAAAAGGGATAGCGACCATGCAGCGTAAGCATTATGTTTCCAAGTTTATTATGCTTGCCCATGCCTACTGGATGCCCATGGTGATGGTATTCGGCGGTCTGTCGCTGTCCTCAAAACGTGTACGGATAATGCTCACCTGAACAGAGACTTATCAGCACAAGAGCGTATATTGGGGGCGCAGGCGGCAGACCTGCGCCCTCTCTTTTTTGTCCGGCATTCCGTACCTAACTATACATTGACTAGAGGAGAAGAAGACTATGTTTAATGAGCAAGAGGACGCTAGTAGCAAACGCTACTATATCACCACCGCAATTGACTATCCGAATGCCCCGCCGCATATCGGTCACTCGCTGGAGAAGGTGGCTGCCGATGTCGTGGCCCGTTTCCATCGTTTGCAGGGACACGATACCTACTTCAGTATTGGGCTTGACGAGAATAGCCAGCATGTGGTGCGTGCTGCCGAGGCGAACGGTATCGACCCGACCACATGGGTCAACAAAATGAGTGAGGTTTTCCGGCAAGTCTGGTCGGAGCTGGACATCTCATACGACTATTGGATTCGTACCACAGTGGAGCGTCATTTTCGCGCCTCACAGGAACTCTTTCGCCGGGCACAGGCACGAGGTGACATCTACAAGTCAGTGTACAGTGGTTGGTACTGTCCAAACTGCAACACATTCTATACCGATGAAGAACTCGTTGAAGGCAAGTGCCCGAATCATCCATCGCTCACGCCGGAATGGCTGGAGGAGGAGAACTACTTTTTTGCACTTAGCAAGTATAGTGATCGCCTCCTTGAGCATATCACAGCGCATCCCGAGTTCATCGTGCCTGCTGTCAGGCGGGCAGAAGTGTTGGGGGTAATTGCGCAAGGACTGCGCGATTTCTCTGTGTCGCGCCTTGTGCGTCCTGGCACCGAGGCCTGGGGTGTGCCTGTCCCAGGTGATCCACAGCACGTCATCTACGTCTGGTTCGATGCCCTGACGAATTATGTGACAGCCGTCGGCTTCCCAGATGATGAGCAATTATTCGCGCGCTACTGGCCTGCGGATGCGCATGTGATCGGGAAGGACATCACACGTTTTCACTGCCTGTACTGGCCAGCGATGTTGCTGTCTGCCGGGTTGCCTTTGCCCCGGCAAGTGGCGGTGCATGGCTTCCTGACGTTGAATGGACAGCGCATTTCTAAGACTGCGGGTAACAGTATAGACCCGGTGGAACTGGTGGAGGAGTTCGGTGCAGATGCTGTGCGCTACTCTCTTGTGCGTAACCTGTCGTTCGTGTCGGATGGAGATTTCACACGGGCCGGCCTGATACGTCACTATAACGATGAACTGGCCAACGACCTGGGTAACCTGCTTAACCGCGTCGTGACGATGATCCAGCGCTACCGCGGAGGCATCATCCCTACACCGGGACCTGCTGGTGCGCTTGAAGAGGAATTGCAACATCTCGCCGAGGAGACACGTCAACGCGCACCAGTAGCCTTGGATGCCTGGGAACTCGGCGCTGCTCTGGGTATCATCTGGGGTTTTGTACGCCGGACGAATCAATACATCGAGCAGAGTGAACCCTGGCGACTGGCACGCCAACCAGGAAACGAGCAACGGCTCGATACGGTGCTCTATTCGGCGGCGGAAGCCTTGCGCTTGCTCTCGATTTTCCTGGCGCCCTACATCCCGTCGGCTTGTGACCGCATCAGGAGTCAACTGGCCCTAGGGCCAGTTGCTGCGGGAGGCTGGGTGCGTGAGGGAACCTGGGGAAGTAGTTCTTTGGCAAGAGTGTCTGCCGGGCCATTACTGTTTCCGCGCTTCGATCCGTAGGGGTGGAGGTGCGCGGCCTCGATGCCCCCACTGTCACGGGCATCGTGAAGCGACTCGAACAGAGCGGCCTGGTGGAGCGCGTGCATGATCGGCAGGATCGGCGCATTGTGAAGGTCAATCTCACCGAGGAGGGATGGGATAGCATGCGCTTTCTGCCTCACACAGCTCTGGCCTTCAATAATATAATGACGCAAGGATTTTCCGCAGTTGAGCAACGTGACTTGTTAGCAAAACTGCAGCAGATCATCGACAACGTTTCCGCAGTGGGACCCGGCACAGGTGATCGCTTCGGCCTGCTGCCCCGACAAATCCATCTGGAAGAGGAATCGTTGCCCTTTGGAAGGGGCGTCGTCAAGAAAGAAGGAGAGTTATGAGTAAAGACAATGTACACGTACAGGTTGGAAATTCCATCGGGGCGATGAGTGATGCCTCTGCCCGTTCCGAGCAAGCGGCTGAAACCTCTGTCCCGGCTATTGAGATGGTTGATCTGTGTAAGTCCTTCGGAAAATTCCAGGCCGTGGACCACCTCTCGCTGACCGTACAGCAAGGGGAGATCTTTGGGCTGCTGGGGCCGAACGGATCGGGAAAAACAACAACTATCAACATGGTGAGTGGGCTGAGTGTGCCTACCAGTGGTAAAGTGAGGGTGATGGGCTATGAGATTCCCCACGATGCCCGTCGCATACGGCAGATACTTGGTTCAGTGCCGCAGGAGACTGCGCTCTATGAAGAACTCTCTGCCTGGGCCAACCTGGATTTTCATGCTGAACTCTTCGGCATTCCACGCAAAGAAAAGAAGGAGCGCATCACTAAGATATTGGAGTTGGTGCAATTGCTGGATCGTAAAGATTCGCGAGTGGGCACCTTTTCCGGTGGCATGAAGCGCCGCCTGGCACTTGGACGCGCTCTGCTGCATGATCCACAATTGATCTATCTTGACGAGCCAACGCTCGGTGTTGACGTGCAATCGCGCCGGGCCATCTGGGACTACATTCTTTCTTTGCGGGACCAGGGCAAGACGGTTTTAATCACGACTAACTACCTCGAAGAGGCACAGGCCCTCTGCGAGCGTATTGCCATCATCGACCATGGTAAGCTCATCGCCGTCGACACCCCCGATCATCTCAAACAGACCTACGGGGGCAGTGTGATCGAACTGGAAACGGCGACGCCCAGCGCTTCTGTCGATGCAATAGGTGCTCTGGAAGGAGTCAAGCAGGTCAAGCAAGATGGAACCTACCTTACTATCACGACACAGGGCATCACCAACGTCGTGCCTCAGATCATCAACATCATCTCCCAAGAAGGCGAGATACGCAATATAAGCCTACGCGAGCCAAACCTCGACGAAGTGTTCCTACGCCTGACGGGTACCGCGTTACGCGATTAGGAGGTTAGTATGCTGCAAAGACTGAATCACGACCTGCGTGTGATCTGGGCTTGCGCGAAAAAAGATATCAAAAGCGCACTGATCGAACGCACGTTTACGATTCTTAGTGTGTTTCTACCGGTGAACTTCCTCATTCTGATGAGCCTGTTCGTGTTAGGAGGGAGCCAGGCTCCCACTGCCGTTGTCATGCAGGATACAGGTCCCTATGCTCAACAGTTTTACACGGCCATGAGTCACGCCCATTCGTTTCGTTTACAGCAGGCGACTGCTGATGAGGCGAACGATTTGATCCAGGCCGGCAGGATTGTAGCAGTGGTAACGATCCCGCCCGACTTTGATCTGCGCATCCGGCAGAACCAACCTGTGCAGGTCGATGTGCAGGTCAACAACCTCAACACCGATTTCACCAATGACATTCGTCGCGCCGTGCCCCTCTCAATTACGAGCTTCTATGCCCGGGCGTTTCCCAACGCGGTCACCGTGGTCCCGAGAGAGCATGATTTCTACTCACAGGATACCGACTACCTTCCCTACCTGGCGGTATCGATCATGGTGGTGGCATTTATGCTCGGTGCGCTATTGCCAGCGGGTACCGGGGCAGCACGTGAGTGGGAAAAGGAGACGATGAAAGAACTCTTGCTTTCGCCAGCCTCTCGTTGGGCGATGCTGGCCGGGAAAATGCTAGGGGCGTTCCTGATGAGTTTAGCTTCCGTTTCGCTCGTGCTGGTCGTGTTGATAGGAGTCGTTGGCATCTGGCCTGTTCACTGGGGCGAGATGATCGCTTTTAGCCTGCTGACGCTTGCCATTTTCATTGCACTGGGCACGTTGTTAGGCACATTGCTGAAACAACGCCAGCCAGTTGTCTCACTTGCATTTGGCGCATCTATCCCGCTCTTCTTTTTGAGTGGTGCTTTTGGGCCAATTTCCTTCACTACACCGGCGGTCCAGTTCCTTGCGCAGCTCTTTCCTGTCTATTATGCGATTGTGTTACAACAGCATGCCTTTCATAACTTCACGCTCAATACGCTTGGGACGGGCGTGAACGTTTTGATACTGTGTGGCTATGCGCTGGCAGTAATCGTGTTGGCAACGATCGCGTTGCGGCGGAGCGCCATGGCACATTAACAAAGGAGACCGAATATGTTACTTACAATTTTTCGCACCGTCTGGGCGATTCTCAGGAAAGATTTGACCGTCTGGGTACGTCAAAGGTCCACTGCCGCCGCAACGGTTATACCTCCCCTGGCGTTTTTGTTCGAAAACGCTCCTCAAAAGCACCGTTTTGGCCAATGAGTTCTTTGATTTCCGGCAGTTCGATCTTCATACTGCACGCTACCTTACCCGTTTCGTCACGTCTGGCGCTGACCACGATACCCATGACATGCAGAAAATCCCGTTTCTGCTGGTAGGTTAACTCCTCACGAGCTTCCTTGACGGTCTGGCACCAAGCTAGAATGTCGTTATATGCTTGTTTCTCACGTTCCCGGTCAATCATGCCCACTAACACTTGGGACCGTTCCGACTTCAATTGCTCGATATGTTGGTTGGCAAGGTTCAGCGAGTGTCTTATACTCGCTCGGCTATCTCCCCTAAGTGTCGGATCTTCCAAGTCTTCCAGATAGTTCTGGGCTTTTTGTTCCCACAACGACAGGCTCATATCAATCGCCTTCGCATCGGCTTGAAAAGCATTGGCGTTCGTCGCCAGATCGATAGCTGTGCGTATCAGGTCGGTATGGTCGGCCAGCTGTAGCAGTTGCTCCCAGACCCAGGCGTCCACTTCTTTAGACGGTAGTTCCTGCCCCGTACAGACTGTATTGCCAAGATGATCGTGGCTCTTGCAACGATAGAGCAGACGATCAGCACTGTACTTAGGCTGCACATGGTTATGGCGTGTGCTTCGGTCAATGCGAGCATTCATTTTCCGGCTACACATTGCACAGCGGATATAGCCAGCCCTGAGTAAAAACTCTTCTGGCCGCTCACTCTTACGGGTCGATTCATCCCGATTACGTGCCAGCCGGTCCTGTACGCGCCGGAATAACTCTTGACTAATAATGGCCGGATAGGTGCCTTCAGGCAGATCAATGGGCTCAAGTGGATTTTTCCCCCTCGAGGGGCAATTGCCGAAGTTCTGTCCTTTCCCAGTCAGCCGTTCGTTTGAAAGGATGCGGCGTATCATGAAGGGTTGCCACTGGGAGCCGGGTTCACCTTCGGGTGTCGGCACTCTTCGCTCAGTCAATTGGCGGCCAATCTCAGCCGTCGAGATGCCATCGGCATAACGCTCAGCCATCCAATGTATATGTTCGACCTGCTCTTTGTCGTGGACGACCTTTACTTTCTCGCCTTTTTCGTTGAGTATCCAGCGCCAGCCGTAGGGCAATTTGCGGCCGCCGACGATCTTACCTTCTTTGGCCTTATTAATGCGCTGACTCCCAACACCCGCACAATTTCGCTGCGTGGGATCCCTTGATCCACCGCGCGCAGCACGCGTTCTCTCAAATCTTGTGAATAGGCTTTCATTCTTCTATTCTATCACATCACTCAACTCTTCTGCACATTGCTGTAAGAGAATGCCGAAGTGGACTTCCTTGCGCGATAAACGGTCGAAGGTGCGGACTACCACCCCCTGTATTTTCCCAGACAAGTAGCGCTCACGCATCAGGGACAATTTCTCACGTTCACGATAGACATACCCGGAAAAGGTCTCACGGTGAACCATACCGACCAAATAGCCGTTTTCTTCGCAGTAAGCGCGGATAGATCGCTCTTGTTCGTCTAATGAGGTGCCGTCCTCTTGTGGATCTGTTGACACACGGCAATAGCCGTCTACGATAATCGGTGCTGGCATGGTAAGGTCCTTTCTAATCGCCAAACGGGAATTTTCGTCCATTCCTAACGGCTTTTTCGCAAGTTTTTAGCAACTCTAGCTAAAATAGTGGATTTTTCTTCCACTTTTATGCATTACGAAACGTCTGAGTCTAAAGAGCTGTAACGGCTTCCCAAGCCGTCTCAGACAACATCATAAGAAACACGCTACTTTTCGTCCTACTTCTTACCGCATCACCATTGGCTTGAGAGGCGGTATGAACACCACGTCAACCAGAAAATTCTGTCCCGACAACGTGGCCGCTTTGACGTGCATGAAGGATGGGACTTTGTATGTGGCATACTGACACTCCCAGGAAAGCCGTATAAGCGCTTTTGACGTTAGGATGGTCACTTTGCACGGTCTAGCTAAAAATGCTTGAATGCGAGCCTTCTGGACAGCCACAAGCTCCTGTGCCGTATTCAGTGCCACCAGACGGTCTTTCGGCAGCTGGACAGTGACTGAGTGGGTGTTGGTACCGCCAGTAAAGGGAGATAGGTTACGGATATACAAGGCCGTTCCATAGACCGCATTGATGGCTAAGGTTGGAATATCGCCGCTCTTGCCTGCCGTCAGGGATTTAGCTGCTACGGTAGCTACTCCATAACCTGATGCGCTGCCAGCTGGAATAAAGACTGGCTCGGTGGTTTGCACTTCCGCCCCATTATTTGCGCCAAAGATGATGCCTGATGGCAGTACTTCCGATAGGACCGAGCCGTTCGTCAGGGTCAACGTTCCAGTGGCATACGTGGCCGGATAATTCTTTATCCCTGTTGAGATGATTGGAGCCTCGGCTTTGAACACCTTAAGCGGTAAAAACCTTGCCGGCACTCTCAGCCGTTCATGCTCATAATAAGGATGCTGGGCCGAGTAGATTGTGAGCGCCACAATACCAAGCAAACAGAGAAATGCGCAGAAAAGAGGAAAAGCGGTGTACGGCCGCTTCTTCTCCTGTCTGACGACGTAAAGATGGATAGTTTCCATCTCATCGTCAACGACGTGCATGGGCACCTCCTATGTCGACGGCACGAACTGCTTGCCATTGTTGAGAAAAATAATCGTCTGCCCTTGGATGTGAATGAGCATATCCGGCTTGCCGTCGCCGTTCACATCCTCAAAACTGACGGTCACGGGTACCAATTCAGGGTTGGCGCTGAATAAAACTGGACCGACATACACCTTTTCCCTGGTTGGGTCATCGGCTGGAATCTCAATCACCTCGACACGGCCATTCAGGTTCAGGGCGATAAAGTGAGAGGGATGCAGCCAAGAATCGCCATGTCCGACCACCGCATCCGTCTGGTAGGTTCGTGGCATGCCGTAGCTCCATGTATTCTGTTCGTTGACCCACCACGTCCCAACGGCGTTGACGAGCCATGCCACACTAATAGCGAGCAGCATCACCATCCCGACCCAGAGGAGCCAATGAAACTGCCCTCTCCCGCGAGGCGGTGGTTCCTCATGGATGATAATGCGCCTATTTCCTCGTTGAATGACCTGGTTGCCTCTGGTGTCATAGTACCGCCTCGCACTGGTCGGCAAGCGAGTGGTGTAATGCGAATCGGGAATCTCTTCTTCATCGGTGACTGGTTCCTCAGTACGGCTCGCCCGTCTCGGAACGCCTGCTTGCCGTTGCATAAGCCTGCCTCCTATAGCAGCTTGCCAAGCACCAGATCGGTGGCCTCTTCAGGTGTGATTAGACCGTCCTGGACCGCTTGGTTGACCGCAGCAATCACCTCATCATCCTCATGACAGGTACAGCTGATGTCATAACAGAAAGGATTATCCGCTGTGTGTTCGCTGTAATCGACAGGCACGACATACGTAAAATTATCCGGTGGTGGGGTCGCCATGATAACATTCTCCTTCTGGAAGTGCCGCAGAACTAATGTAAGACCAATTTCTCCCTAAACCAACGAGATTTTCTTGTTAGTAATCTTAGACTACCATATACTATCAAGAATTGTCAAGAGATATCAATAATTAGCGGACATTATCTCCCGTTGACGTAGCATCCTCCAAACAATATAATCTGGGCATATTTAAGAACAGGGGTAAGACCGTGAGTGATGAGTTATTAACAGTCGAGCAGGTGGCGGCTGAACTGCAATTACATCCCGACACTATCAGGCGCTATATCCGGGAAAAGAAGCTGCGGAGCATACGCCTGTCGTCAACCGCACTGCGCATCAGACGTTCTGAGCTGGACAGGTTTATAAAACAGCGTGAGACGAATGGTGACAAGGAGGAAGATAAGCCATAAGGGAGTCGGGAACGACGCCGGACGATCAGCCCTAGTTTTCTGCCGGCACCGTTAGAGCGGTATTCAAAGACTAGAAAGAGGTATATAGAATGGCCCAATATATTTATGACGCCGGTGGCGAACCTGTTGCTTACATACGGGGACGCTATATTCACTCAATGCGAGGCGACGCAGTTGGTCAATTGAGAGGTACGCATGTCCATAAGCTATCTGGGGAGTACATTGGCGAACTTCATAATGGCATGGTGTTGGATATGCACCTCGGCAACTTTGGGAATATTGGGAATCCAGGTAATCCTGGGAATGCGGGGAGTCCAGGACATCCCGGAAGGAGAGCTGCTGCTAACTACGGCTATTCAGACGTATCGTCACAACTATTCGGGTAGCTCGATAGGCTGCTTCTCAGTTAATAGGCAGATGACGAGTTTACTGGCGGTCCTGGTCGTTATGGCTGAAGTATGGAAGTTGCTGGGGCCTCCTGTCTGAAATGAGATGGACACGCTCATAGAACAATCTGGAGACTTTGATGATAACTGTTTGTCTTGACTGGAATTGCATCATAGAGCTTGAAGAAGAGCGTGAGTATGCGCTCCCTCTTCAACAGATACGAGAATGGTATAAACAGGGTAAGATAGCGCTATGCATTGCAGGCCCAAGCCGTTTGGAGAATCATCGTTCAAAGGATCGAATTACCTATAATGAACAGGAGTGGAATGAAAAGCTGCGTAATATTGGCTTAGAGGGTATAGAACTACGCCCAGCGGGACCCCGATTTTTTACCTATCCAGGATTGCACTCACAAATCATCCAGGAGATACATAATAGGGTTTTCCCGGACGACCCATTTTCATTTCAAGACTACGCCAAACTCAAGAAGGTAGAACTACCTGAACGTAGCATATTCGTCTCTTTTCCTAAATCTTTCCAGGAGGAACTTGCGCAGGAAACTGACGAGCAAAAGCGAATCAGTCGAAAGTGGAACAACCTGAAAAACGATGCTCTCAGCCTCTATGCGTTTGCTACATGGAGCACACCGGATGATGTCTTTATAAGTACTGATATTGATGATTTCGTTGAAAAAAGGGAGCTGTTGAAGGCACCATATCAGGTTATGACCGAGGAACCTGCGGATGTGGTCATTCATGGTGAGCCAATGCGTATCTTGCAGGAAAAACTTGCAGAGATTCCAGGAGATATTGTCTTCCCAGGACGTATCATGGACCCATTCGAAGCAGAGAGGTACTTACGGGAACGGTTGGAAGGCTAGCAGCTTGTCGGAGAGAAACAGGCACTCCCCGTCTGTAATGGTATACTGGTGAGCATGAAAAGAACATTCAAAACCGTGGACTACGACCAGGCACTGGATCTGACGGTGCGGCTGGGCGACTGTCTGCCCCCCGACCATCTGGGGCGCTTCGTCGTGGACAGCGTGGCCCAGCTTGACCTGTCGGCGCTGTATGCCCACTATGGGACCCGCGGTGGGGAACCGTACGCCCCTGAGGTGTTGTTGGGCCTGCTGCTCTATGGCTATGCCACTGGAGTATGGAGTATCGCGTAAGATCGAGCGCGCCACGTATGAGGCGGTGCCGTTCCGCTTTATCGCGGGCAACCTGCATCCCGACCATGATACGCTGGCCACGTTTCGGCGCACCTTCTTGCCCGAGCTGAAGGACCTCTTCGTGCAGGTGCTCTTGCTGGCAAAGGCGGGCGGGTGTGCTGAAACTGGGGACGATCAGTCTGGACGGGACCAAGATCCATGCCGATGCCTCCAAGCACAACGCGGTCAGTTACCAGCGGCTGCTGGAGGTGGAAGCGCAGCTGCGAAGCGAGGTCGAGGAATTGTTCGCGCTGAGCGAACAAAGCGAGCAGCCAGAGGTACCGGATGGGCTGGTGGTGCGCGCGGAGATGGCGCGGCGCGAGGACCGCCTGGCGCGACTGGCGGAGGCCAAAGCGGTGCTGGAAGCCCGCGCCCAGGAGCGTGCGGCAGCGGAGCAGGCTGACTATGAGGCCAAGCTGGCGCAGCGTGCGGAGCGGGAGCGCACCACGGGCCGACGCCCGCGTGGCCGTCCGCCAACCCCGCCTGTGCCAGGACCCCGAGATGGCGACCAGTACAACTTCACCGACCCGGAGTCGCGCATCATGAAAAACCCGACGGATGCTGGCTTTGAGCAGGATTACAATGTGCAGGTGGCGGTGGATCAGCATAGTCTGCTCATCGTGGGATGGGCGCTCTCCAATCACCCCAACGACAGTCAAGAAGCCGAACCTACTCTGGAGGCTATGCCGTCCGCGATCGGCACGCCAGAGGCAGCGGCGTTCGATGCTGGCTATTTTGGCCCTGCGACGCTGGCCGCCTGTGCGAAACGTGGCATCGAGCCCTACATCGCGAC